>OJBM01000186.1_pt1 | contig 25890 bp, 15 predicted proteins | sample 1591061 | NCBI WGS metagenome assembly OJBM01 (sample SAMN05416872, study PRJEB24817) | seawater metagenome | isolation source: Sea water | place: Canada:Atlantic | collected 2013-11
TACGAGATCATGCCTAGTCTCGTGGGCTCGGAGATGTGTATAAGAGACAGACCTGAGATTACGCAAACAGAAAAGGTTGAGCTAGCCCGTGAAAAGGCCCAGCAATCGGGACTGTTGGCCATGCAAGATGATTTAGCACAATTGCGCGAAATTGCGCAAATGACGGCGCCAACTACTAATGAACCTTTAAGTACCGAAGGTCAACAAGCAGCAGTTGCTGATGGTGAACCAAAATCAGAAGCCTTTGCTGGGACAACAGCATCGTTGGATAACAATAACGTGAGTCAGACAATTGGTAAGCGGGTCGAATTAACCGGACGTGAAGTGACGAGTGTTGAAGCCGCAGATAAGCAAGTTGATGAGCAGCAGGTTTCTGATACCCAGCAATCACAAGCTGTGTCGGATGGCCGCGATGTAGAATCCATTAGGAAGGTGCTCGATCGTAATAAAGGCGCGTTCTATACGATTTATCGCCGCGCCTTGAGAAAAGATCCTTCATTGGAAGGTAAAGTTGAAATGCTTATTGTTGTTGCGCCTAATGGCCGAGTAAGTGATTGTTCGATTATTTCAAGTGAGCTTAATGACGCCGCACTAGAAAAGAAGTTGATTGCACGCGTTAAATTAATTAACTTTGGCGCCGCAAATGTTGAAGAAACAAGTATAAATTATTCCTTTAATTTCTTACCGTTTTAATCAACCTAACGACAAGTTTAGCTTGCAAAATACCGCGCATCGTCGCGGTATTTTTATAGGTCAAATTTGGTGACATACTCTATATTCCCGATGAAACAATGTCTTATCAAATCTATTTCCCTCTGATAGTATAGTATTACATTTTTTCGATTGAGACTTCCTATGTCCTTTTTCTCCAATATGCGCATTAGTCAACGATTAGGTTTAAGCTTCATTGCCATTCTTCTGCTGTTAGTGCTTATTGCTACCATGGCGTTAACCCAAATGAATAAACAATCGATGATGGCAAAAGCCTTTGTCACCGATGACGTGATTAAGTTTGTCGACATCAGCGCAATCAAATCCCATGCGCAGCGCTCTGCATTGCTGTTATTGCAAATTCTTCCAACTGAAGAACGTAGTGATAGAATCAATCTCTATAAAGACATGGACGAAGAAAACCGACGATTAGACAGTGCAATTAAGAAAGTATCAGACTCGTTTGATGGTACGATTCCTGTCCAATTCACGACTTTGTTGGCGCGTCAGAAAAGTTATAACGAAAATTTCATTGAAACTGTTGAGTATGTTGAATTTGACAGTGAGACGGCGCTTTCACATTACCAAGAATCGACAAAACCAGCGCTTGAAGCATTATTGATGAGTATTAGTGACTATCTTGAAAGTGAACGTATGCGTATGTTTAAACATCAAGAAACCAACGCAGCAGCAAGTGATGAAATTCAAAATATGGTCATTGTTATCTCAATTGTAGCGCTGTTGTTGGGGACTGCATTGGCTATTGGTGTTAGCCGCTCCATCGTTGCACCGTTAAATAGTACAGTTGAATTGGCAAGAAAAATTGCTCAAGGAGATCTTCAACAAGTATCTACTGAACAACGTGGCGATGAAGTCGGTGATTTAGTGGGAGCAATTGAAGAAATGCGCGCTAATCTTGCGCAGTTGATTTCATCGATTGTCCATTCTTCAAAAGATATCGAAGATTCTGCAACGGCGCTTAATAGGCCAGTTCAAGAAGTCCATCAAGGATCTGTGTCGCAAGTTGCTGCTGTTGATGACATTGGGCGTGCTATCTATGAATTTTCCGTGCAAAGCAACCAGTCAGCCCAAACGGCGCAACAAGCCAAATCACAATCATTAAACGCCAGAGACTTAGCAAGTCAAGGTAAGGATATGATTGAACAAGCGACCCGTGAATTTGCGACTATCTCTACGACTATTAGTGATTCTGCCGATGCAGTGCAAGGTGTACATCACCGCGCTAAAGCAGTGCGTGATTTAATTACTATGATCAGTGAGATTGCCGATCAAACGAATTTATTGGCTCTTAATGCCGCTATTGAGGCTGCGCGTGCTGGTGAGAGTGGACGCGGATTCTCGGTGGTTGCTGATGAGGTTAGGGCTCTTGCTGGGCGCACAGCGCAGGCAACGACTGAAATTAATCAGGTAATAGATGGTATCGATAACGAAACCAATAATGCTGTTGACCGAATTACCGCTGGACAAGCAGAATTAGAGAAGGGCGTCGATATGTTGCAACAAATGGTTACGCCATTAGTTGACCTAAATGCTGGTGCTCAAGAGTCATTGACTAGTCTGGAGCAGCTAGAGCAAGCCGTTGCAGATCAAGCAACTGAAAGCGCGCATATTGAAGATAGCGTTAAAAATATTGGCGATAAGGCAAATAGCAATCAGGCTGAAATCGACAAAGTAACGTCAACAACTAACCATCTAAGTGACATGGCGCTAGGGTTATCCCGCCAAGTTAGTAAATTTAGACTTCATTAGTGGTCAATTAACTGCCATTATCAAGGCGTTAACTCTCCAGTCAACGCCTTTTCTTGCCTTACTTCTTGCTGTCTTTTGTGAAATAAGTTGATATACATCAATTTAGATTGGCTAGCAAAGTCTTGTTGTAATTACCTTTTGTGACACAACACCCAATTGTGTCACGAAAGCACTACCGTTATTTTCAATTATCAACAATAAGCCGTAAACTTTGTGTGGCTTAATGCTTAAATTAATATTGAGATAAAGATTATGAATGTTTTAACCGTTGATTATACCGCAAGTGATGCAGCAGAACGCTTTGTTGCGTCACTTCATAAAACGGGCTTTGGTGTGTTGACGAACCACCCCATTGCTAAAGAGAAAGTCCAAGCGATTTACGATACTTGGTACGATTTCTTTATGAGTGAAGCCAAGCATGACTTATTGTTTAGCCCTGAAACACAAGATGGCTATTTTCCACCGTCAGTGTCAGAAGTCGCCAAAGGGCATTCTGTAAAAGATATTAAAGAATATTTTCATATCTACCCTTGGGGCCGCATGCCTGAGCACCTTAAAGCACAGGTTATGGAATATTACGATCTAGCTAATGGTTTAGCGCAAGAGCTACTAGGTTGGATTGAAGAACACGCGCCAAACGATGTTAAAGCCAAATTTACACAATCGTTGCCGTCAATGGTTAAAGACAGTGAAGGGACATTATTACGTGTTCTACATTACCCGCCAATGACGGGGGAAGAAGAGCCTGGCGCAATCCGTGCTGCTGCCCATGGTGATATTAATTTATTAACCGTGTTACCGGCAGCTAACGAGCCTGGTTTACAAGTTGTTGCGAGCGATGGCAGTTGGTATGACGTACCTTGTGATTTTGGTAACATCATCATTAACATTGGTGATATGTTGCAAGAAGCATCTGGTGGCTATTACCCATCGACTATTCACCGCGTAATTAACCCAACAGGCGGACGTACTGAACATTCTCGAATTTCGCTACCATTGTTCTTACATCCAAAACCAGAAGTTGTGTTATCTGAGCGTTATACGGCTGATAGTTACTTAGAAGAACGTTTACGCGAGCTAGGCGTTAAGAAATAATTTATCTTATGCAACGTTAAGTTACTCTTAATAAATGCCAGTATCTACTTTGTAGGCACTGGCATTTTTTATTGTCTCCTTTTCTTCTTAAATCTCTTAAAATGGTTGCATCATCTCGTATTACCTGTAATTAATAACATTCAAAATAATTATTTGTGCTAGGCCGTTGAAATTAAACGGGGTCATCCCTATATCAATTACAGTCGTAACCACGGATCACAGTTAAGAGAGACAAAGCATGCCATTAGAGCGCTCAGACCGCATTGATATTCCAGTATTACCTTTACGAGACGTTGTCGTCTATCCCCATATGGTGATCCCATTATTTGTAGGACGTGAAAAATCTATTCGCTGCTTAGAAGCGGCTATGGAGCAAGACAAATTAATCCTACTTGTTGCCCAAAAAGATTCGAGTGTTGATAACCCGGGTCGTGATGATATTTATGATGTCGGCACCGTTGCAACTATTTTACAGTTATTAAAATTACCAGACGGTACGGTGAAAGTGCTAGTTGAAGGTAATCAGCGAGCTAAAATAAATCGCTTAGAAACCAAAGATGAATTGTTTAGTGCAGACGCACAATATGTGGTGACAGAGCAAGTTGAAGAGCTTGAGCAAGAAGTGCTCATTCGCACGGCTGTCTCTGAATTTGATTCTTACATTAAGCTCAATAAAAAGATCCCACCTGAAGTACTTACATCGCTTTCTGGTATTGATGACGCTGCGCGCCTTGCTGACACGATGGCGGCGCATATGACACTAAATCTTGAAGATAAGCAACAGGTTATCGAAATTGAAAGTGTTAATGATCGTCTAGAGTTTTTATTAACCATGATGGAATCTGAAATAGATTTACTCCATATGGAAAAGAAAATTCGCGGTCGTGTTAAAAAACAGATGGAGAAGTCACAACGTGAGTATTATTTGAATGAGCAAATGAAAGCCATTCAAAAAGAAATCGGTGAACTTGATGATACGCCAGATGAGATGGAAGAGCTGGCGCAAAAAATTAAAGACGCTGGTATGACGGCGGAAGGTCAGAAAAAAGCAGAGTCTGAGTTACAAAAACTTAAAATGATGTCAGCGATGTCAGCTGAAGCAACGGTTGTTCGTAGTTACATTGATTGGATGGTGAATGTTCCTTGGAAGAAACGCAGCAAGGTTAAAAAAGACCTGTCAAAAGCTGAGGTCGTTCTTAATAGTGACCATTATGGGTTAGAACGTGTAAAAGAGCGCATCTTAGAATATTTAGCGGTGCAATCTCGTGTTCGCCAGCTTAAAGGGCCAATTTTATGTTTAGTTGGACCGCCGGGGGTTGGTAAAACGTCACTGGGTCAATCAATTGCTAAAGCGACTGGCCGTAAGTATGTACGAATGGCACTTGGTGGTGTTCGTGATGAAGCGGAAATCCGTGGTCATCGTCGTACTTATATAGGCTCTATGCCGGGTAAGCTGATCCAAAAGATGGCGAAGGTTGAAGTGAAAAACCCATTATTTTTACTCGATGAAATCGATAAAATGAGTTCTGATATGCGCGGCGATCCAGCTTCTGCATTGCTAGAAGTGCTAGATCCAGAACAAAACAATAGCTTTAACGACCATTATTTAGAAGTCGATTATGATTTATCAGACGTTATGTTTGTGGCAACGTCAAATTCGATGGATATTCCAGGCCCATTGCTTGACCGTATGGAAGTGATAAACCTTTCGGGTTACACCGAAGATGAAAAACTTAATATTGCAAAACAACATTTATTAGAGAAACAAATTAAACGAAACGGTCTTAAACTGAGTGAAATAGAAATTGAAGATAGCGCACTTATGGGCATTATTCGCTATTACACACGCGAAGCAGGCGTCCGTAGCTTAGAGCGCGAAATTTCGAAACTATGTCGCAAAGCAGTGAAAAAGATTCTGTTAAAAGAAGTGACTGGTAAAGTTGTTGTGACCAATGACAATCTCAATGATTTCTTAGGTGTTCAGCGTTATGATTTTGGTAAATCAGCAGAGAACAATCAAATAGGTCAGGTGACAGGTCTAGCGTGGACTCAAGTCGGCGGTGATTTACTAACGATTGAAACCGCTTCAGTGATAGGTAAAGGTAAGCTCAATTACACCGGTTCACTTGGCGATGTTATGCAAGAGTCGATTCAAGCAGCGATGACGGTTGTTCGCGCCCGTGCTGACAAGCTAGGTATCAATAGTGATTTCCATGAGAAACGTGATATTCACGTGCATGTCCCTGAAGGCGCAACGCCTAAAGATGGTCCAAGTGCAGGTATCGCAATGTGCACGGCGTTAGTATCAAGTTTGACTGGTAATCCTGTTCGTGGCGATGTCGCGATGACTGGTGAAATTACCTTACGTGGTGAAGTATTGCCAATTGGTGGTTTAAAAGAGAAGTTATTAGCCGCACATCGTGGTGGAATTAAGCGTGTGCTGATCCCACATGGTAACAAAAAGGACCTAGCAGACATCCCTGATAACGTGATTGGTGACTTAGAAATCCATCCTGTGAAATGGGTAGATGATGTGCTAACGCTTGCGCTAGAGCAGGATCCACAAGGTTTTTGCGCAAAATCTGCGTAAATATTGATTAATTCGCAGAAAACGATGAAAAAAAGTCGTTTTTTTTTAAAAAAAGGGCTTTTAAATCTTAAAAACTGTGATAGCCTAGCTAACGTTGAATTGCTATGAGGCAGTTGGGGCGCAAGCTAGCGCTAATGTTGTCACAGAGATTTAATATGTATAACTTATTTTTAACTAAGTTATATTTTGAGGGTGTAATGAAGTAGTTTCATTAGCCATAATAAAAAAAACGCAGCTCAGGAAGTTAAGCTGTAGTTAAAAGAATAAATAAAGGGTATGACATGAATAAGTCTCAACTAATCGATAAAATTGCAGAAAGCGCTGACATCTCAAAAGCAAATGCTGGTCGCGCATTAGACGCTTTCATTGGTACTGTTACTGATGCACTTAAAGAAGGTGATAAAGTTTCACTTGTTGGTTTCGGTACTTTCGAAGTTCGTCAACGTTCAGCACGTACTGGCCGCAACCCACAAACTGGTGCAGAGATCAAAATCGCTGCAGCAAACGTTCCAGCATTCAAAGCTGGTAAAGCATTAAAAGATTCTGTTAACTAAGAACTGCTTTTGCTTTTATCGCTAACATCTTGTTAGCGATTATTAGGAGTGGTAGTTCAGTTGGTTAGAATACCGGCCTGTCACGCCGGGGGTCGCGGGTTCGAGTCCCGTCCACTCCGCCAAAATTTATAGAAAAACGCATCAATTGATGCGTTTTTTTTTGCCTAAAATTTAGATCAAATCCTAGGTTTTAGAAGAGGGCTTTTTAAGCGCTTAAAAAAACAACGAAAACCGCTCGCTTATTGGCTTAGCTGTGTAGATTGCCCTGTGCTTTGCTGATATGATATCGGCAATTTTTATAAAACTAATAATAAAATAATAGTTAAATTATTTAAGAGGCTCTGATGTTAGAAAGAATTCGTGAAGGATCGCAAGGTGTTGTCGCCAAAGCCATCTTAGTGCTAGTGATCTTAACTTTTGCCTTAGCAGGTATCGGTAGTTATTTAGGTGGTAACACCGAAGTAGCCAGCGTTATCGTCAATGGTGAAACGATTAGCAAAGCACAAGTTGAAAATGAGTTTGCCAAAGAACGTGCTAATTTAGAACGTCAATACGGTGAAATGTTTAAGATGATTGCTAACAACCCAACGTATATGGATAGTGTACGTAAAGGTGTTGAAGAGCGTTTAATTGCGCAAGCATTGATTAGTCAAACGGCTGCTGCGATGGATTTACGCGTCGGCGATGAAGAAATTAAAAAGAACATCCGTGACATGAGAGAATTTCATGTCGATGGCCAATTCAACAATGACCGTTACCTAAGCTTAATTCGTAGTTCTGGTTATCGCGTAGAACAGTTTCGCGAACTATTACGTGTTGATCTAACGCGTCAGCAATTAATGGGTGCAGTGATTGGCTCTGATTTCGTATTGAAAAACGAAGCTGAGCAAATTGCTCAATTGGAAAATCAATTACGTGATATTCGTTACATCGATATCAAAGCAGCTGACTTTTTAGCTGAAGTTGCAGTAACTGATGAAGAAGTCGCGGATTACTATGATGTAAACAGCGGTCAATTTACTACTCAAGAGCAATTAAGCTTGGAATACGTTGAGTTAAAGGTTGCTGATTTATTATCGAAAGTTTCAGTTGAAGAGAGCAAAATTCGCGAGCAATACGAATCAAGTTTAAGTCAATACCAATCACCTGAACGTCGTCGAGTGTCTCATATCTCTTTTGAATTAGGTGATGATGAAGCGGCTGCTCAAGCAAAAGCGCAAGCGGCATTAGTTCGCGTTAAAGCGGGTGAAGACTTTGCTACGCTAGCAAAAGAGCTATCTGAAGATACATTAAGTGGTGAAGAAGGCGGTGATCTTGATTGGATGACCCTAGATGACGAAGATGCGTTCACTAAAGCGGTTTTTGCCCTTGAAAACGGTGCAACGTCAGAGATTGTCACAACGGACTCGGATCTACATATTCTTAAAATTACTGATTTAGAGCCTGCTGCAACAAAAGCATTTGAAGAAGTTGCTGCTGAAATTAAAGATGAATTGTTGTTTGAAGCGGCAAAAGAGTATTTTTACGAATTACAACAACAACTCACTGACACGAGCTTTGCTGTTCCTGAGAATTTAACTGAAGCGGCTGCTGAAATTGAATCAGACGTTAAAGCGACTGCATTGTTCACGCGTAATAGTGTGCCATTGGCAGTTAACTTTCCTGGCGTTATCGATGCAGCGTTCTCAGAGCAAGTGCTTGGCGAAAATGTTAACTCTGATGTTATCGAGATTAGCCCTGAACATCATATGGTAGTGCGTAAAAAAGAGCACATTCCATCAGAAGTTAAGCCAATGAGTGATGTTAAAGCGCAGATTGTGAGTATCTTAAAACAGCAAAAGGCGAGCGAGCTGGCTAAAGAGAAAGCGCAGCAATACCTTGCTAGTTGGCAAGCTGGTGAATCAATTGACGGTGTAACTGTTGTTGAAAAATCTGATGTTGCGCGTACTACACGTGATATCGATACTGCGATTGTCACAGCGGCATTTAAGATGGCTAAGGCTCAAAGCAATGATGTTGAGCTTGTTAGTACTGCACAAGGTCAAGCCGTTGTAGATCTAGTAGCAGTCAAAGAGGCAACTGATGTTGCAGCTGATTTAGACAGCGTTATTCAACGTCTAAATGGCACTCAAAGTGGTCAAGCGTACAAAGCGTTTATTGATTCACTTAAAGAAAAAAGCGATATTCAATACCCAACATCTTAATGTTAGGTTAGATGGTTGAAAAAGGCGGCAGTAGCCGCCTTTTTAATTTCAACAAACACATTACTAATATGATTAAGTAATAGGGTTAGTCCTATTAGTCATGTGTTTAGCCATGTGATTGGCAATAATAAAAATAACGAGGGGAAGCCATTGGAACGTGGTCAATTTAGCTCTAAAGCTGGTTTTATTATGGCAGCTGCTGGTGCGGCTGTAGGACTAGGTAATGTCTGGGGTTTTCCAACGCAAGTTGCCAGTAATGGCGGTGGTGCATTTGTATTAGTGTATTTGTTGCTGGCATTTTGTCTCGCTTATCCAGCGTTAATGGCAGAGCTTATTGTAGGGCGTCATGCCCGCGCTAATGCTGTCATTGCACTTCCAATGCTTAATGAAAAGCCGATATTAAAACTGGGCGGGAAATTGGTTGGTATTGCTGGATTGATCACCGTCGCTGTTATTCTGAGTTTCTATGCAATTATTGCTGGTTGGTTATTCGCATTCGCGATTGAGCCGGTGGTGACTTTTCTAGGATTCTCTGAAGCCGCAAACTGGCTGACTCAATTTTCATTAAGTAGAAATATCATATTTACGGCGTGTTTTATGGTGCTTACAATCTTGATTATTGGCGCTGGCGTTAATCATGGTATAGAGCGTTGGTCCAAGCGCATGATGCCAGCACTGGTACTTATTCTAGTGGCATTGATTGGTTATATGTTGACACTACCAAACGCCATGGTTGGACTAACACATTACCTTAAACCCGATTTTAGTCAGATTTTTGATGGCCAGCTAATCATTAGCGCAATGGGACAGGCGTTCTTCTCATTGTCATTAGGTGTTGGCTGTATGTTGATTTACGGCTCATACCTATCAAGTGATGAAAATATTGTAAAAGCGGGCGCATGGGTCACGTTATTAGATGTCGGGTTAGCGTTTGTTGCGGGCCTCTTGATTATCCCATCGATGTATATTGCGTCTTATTTTGGGGTTGAGATCTTCGATGAAAGTGGTGCGCTATTAAATAGTGACACATTAATTTTCACTATTCTTCCGGCGCTATTTGAACAAATGGGCGCAGCGGGGCCATTCATTGCTTTAGCATTTTTCGTACTAATGTCTTTGGCGGCATTAACATCGTCAATTTCATTACTTGAAGTACCGGTTGCTTATGTTGTCGAGGCACACAAAAAGCCACGTGTGATTACTAGCTGGGTGATCGGCGCATTGGTCACGATGCTTAGCTTAACCATTGTGTTTAATTTTAGTTGGTTGTTTGGATTAGTTATTACAGTAACAACCAAATACAGTCAGCCCTTATTAGGTTTGTTCTTTTGTATATATGCAGGTTGGGTATGGCATCGCAGCGGCGCACTTAATGAAATAAAAAAAGGTTATCAAGGGGCGCAACACGGGCTATTTTGGAAAATATGGCCATGGTATGTAAAGTTTGTGTGCCCACTATTTATTATTGTGATGTTTATTCACGCGCTTTAAGGAAGCAATGTAATGACAAATGCAAATGAGATCAAACGCGGTATGGCGGTTGAATTAGACGGTAAAAAACTGTTAGTTAAAGATATTTTTGTTCAAAACCCAAGTGCTCGCGGCGCAGCAACACTTTATAAAATGCGTTTTAAAGATATCGAAACCGGTGCTAAGGTTGAGCAGCGCTTTAAAGGCGATGAGAAAATCCAAGAGCTTGAATTGACTATTCGCGGTGTGAGTTTTTCTTACATTGATGGCAATGAATATGTCTTTATGGATAACGAAGATTATAGCCAGTTTAATTTTAATCGCGAAGACATTGAAGATGAGCTTCTGTTTATTACCGAAGACACGCAAGGACTTCAGTTGTTAGAAGTTAACGGTAATGCCGTTGGTATTGATTTGCCACAGTGGGTCGAATTAGTCATCAACGAAACATCACCATCAATCAAAGGAGCATCGGCTAGCGCACGTACTAAACCAGCTCATTTTGAAACAGGATTAGTCGTTCAGGTGCCAGAATATATTGCAAGTGGCGAGAAAATTAAAATTAACGTAGCGGAAAAGAAATTCGTGAGTCGCGCTGGCTCTTAATAAGTCCTCTAATGTTTTAAACTAAAATGCCGCATACTTGCGGCATTTTTCATGGTAACGCGAAAAGGGAAGAGTTATTAACTTTCGATACCGATGTTACTAATGCCAAAGCCTTTAAATTCTGTGCGTAATTCTTTAAGGAAAGCAGGCGATAACTTTGGCTCTTCTTCGATTCGAGTCAGCAGATAATCTTGCAGTGTCTTTTCTTCAACCATCATTTCATGCTCAAAGGTCGCTTCGTCGCTAATATCACCTTCTACGGCGCTAATATAGCTTGCAACGGTGGAACTTGATAGTTTACTAATGTTAATTAAATCTTCATCCATCTTTTGCTCTAACGCGACTAATATGGTGTTTAATGCCATAGAACAATCAATCGCAGCAATTACACCAAAATTATCGTAGTCCGCTAACTCAGGCGTGTTCTCTAATAGCTTATTTTGTTGAACTTCAAGGTTAAGCTTGACCGATTGCTTGGCGAGCTTTTGCCAAATGAGATCAACAATGGTTTTTAACACTTGCGGGTTACCAAATTCCACACTATCGCTAAATAATTGGTAGTTGGGTAGCATGCGTTCGCTTAACACGTTGGCAAATGTAAGTTGCTGTTCAAAGCTTAGGTTTTTAATTCGGGTAAAGAACCCTGGTTTATTACTCATTAAGGGTATCGCTTTCTTTATTTAATAACGTAGTGCCAACAGTGGCAACCAATTGTAATTCGTCGAGAATCTCTAGTATTTCAGGCTCAATATCCACAAGCGCAGATTGTTGTTTTAACGCTGTTTCAATGGAGTGCGCCAATTCTTTCAGCTGCGGAACGCCAGTATAACAGCAAGCGCCGTGCAATTTATGAATAACACGTAATAATTCTTTGCTATTTTGGTTGCTCACAGCTGATTCAATGGCAGAAATAGTTGGTGGGATGCTATCGATGAGCATTTGAAGCATTTCGACCGCAAGTGCTTTTTTACCCATGGCTTGATCAAGTGATGCTTGCCACGATACGTGAGGGTTATCGCCTTCAAGTAGGGAATCGCTAGTGTCAGTTTGTAAGGCGAGGGCAATATTTTCCTTAACATGATTGGAATCTAACCAATGCTCAAGAATATTATTTACACTTTCTTCAAGCAGTGGTTTTGTTAGAAAATCATCCATGCCTTTATTGAGCCACACTTGTTTTTCTTCTTCTAGGGCATGAGCAGTCGTGGCCACAATCGGCACTAATTGGTTAATACCGTGTTTACGAATGATAGCGGTTGCTTGCACGCCATCGAGTACGGGCATTTGGATATCCATAAAAATGATATCAAACTTTTGCACACAACATGCTTCAACAGCTTCTTCGCCATTGGTTGCTAATACCAAAGACCCGACCTTGTCTTTTAACATTGTACTAATGAGTTTTAAATTCGCTTCATTGTCATCAACTAACAAGGCACGTTTTTTCGGATATTTCACCGCTTCTGGTTCAGGTTTTTGGACGACGCGCGTGCTATAGGCTTGTATTTTTTCAATGCTGTTAAATAATCTACGGCAGCTGATTGGATTAATATGACAATAATTAACGCCTAACGCGATAATATTTTGATGCACGGTAAGATCATTGGTATCAATAAGCACGATAATGTTGTCAACGTTGTTCGCACCACTGATAAGATCTTCAAGGGTAATGAGGTTATCATACGGACCAGCATAGTGAATAATCGCGCAATCATAGTCTTCCAAACTACTCGCATGCTTCCACTCGTCAAACTGGGTGAAATTGTCGATATTTGCCTGCCAGTGATTAATCTGTTGATTAAGAATACTGGCGTGTTGAATTGACTCACAAAAGACTTGGATATTTTTATGCAGACGCGCGTTAATATGAAAGGCGGGATTAGCATTGCTTTCTTCAATTAAAATATTGCTAGAAAACTGAGAGCCAATACCGGGCTCACTGGCGCAAATAATGCTTCCGCCCATCTCTTCAATTAATCGCTTAGTGATAATCAATCCTAAACCACTGCCGCCATATTTACGGCTAATACTTGAGTCAGCTTGCGCGAATGCATTAAATAGACGCGGTAAATGCTCACGTTGAATGCCGATGCCTGTATCAATGATATCAAAAAATAATTTGTGTTGATGATTAGCCATCTGTTTAGAATAGATGTTTAGGCTAACATGTCCCTTTTTAGTAAACTTAATCGCATTGCCAATTAAGTTCGTTAAAATTTGCTGAAAGCGTTGATTATCGCCAATCACATTGTCTATGGTCGATGGCGAGATATTTACTAACAAATCGAGATTTTTTTCGTGGGCTGATGTTGCCAATATATCGGTGACATCAGCAATGGTATCGCGCAAACTAAATGGCATGGCATCAAGGTGTAATTTACCTGCCTCAAGCTTAGAAAAATCAAGAATATCTTTGATAATGTTGAACAGCCCTTGCGCAGATTTTTCTATCGTTTGCAGATAATCGATTTGATTGGGCATCAACTGAGTTTTCAATAACTGCTGCGTTAAACCGATAACACCATTTAAAGGGGTTCGTAGTTCATGAGACATATTAGCGAGAAACTCAGACTTTATTCTACTGCCTTCTTGCGCTTTACGGTTTGCAATATCTAGCTCGACGTTTTTAATTTCAATTTGTTCCATCGTTTCCCGCAGCTCACTGGTTGCGGTGTCGATGTTGTGTTGCATTTTCTCGTGATATTCTTTTAGCGAACCCGCAATAGCATTGATACCCCGCTTTAAGATTTCAAGTTCACCGATTAGGTTCCCTTGCAATCGCGTATCTAACTTGCCTTCTCGAATTTTAGCAACCGCTCTTACCATGTCACCAATCGGGCGGGTTACATTGTTAATAAGCCTAAAGGTAAAGAACAAGTTAAGCTGCACACCTAACAAAATGATGATAAACGTGGTGAGCGCCACACGATGTTGTTGAATGAGCGTTTCGTGATTGTTGAGCTGCATCATAAGGTGACCGATCACCCGTTCTTGGCCTAAATCATTTGTTGTTTGCGTTATTTCTATTGAGATCGGGCTAGTAATGATAATATGCTCGCCGCTATTTTCGATGGTGAGCGTGTTAGGCATTTTTCGCGCATTAAAGTCGCTAAATTCGCCGATCATTCGGTGGTAATTGCTGGTGACAAAAAGTTGATTATTTTCGTTATAAATTGCAATTGAGTTAATAAGCGGCGAATGGGAACGATGCATTCTGTCAACAAGGGTTTTAAGTGACTCTCGATTATTTTCTTTTAGGCTTTGCTCGGCTGCGATGACTAACGGTGTCATAATATTTTTGCCTTGTTCTTCTAGCGTTGTTTCTAATTCGCTAAAAAGGCTGAGGGTATAAAAGCCGCCTAACATTAAACTCACCAAGATCGTTGGTGCTAGGGTGACCGTAAACACCCAAGTTCTAAGGCTATAATTGGCAGTTTGTTTCATGAAAAGAAGAGGCCTGTCAGTGCTTTGCTTTGATATTTAGTTAAGAATTTATCATAACACCGCGATTTAATTAATGTAATAACAATATTTTTATAAGTGATAGACATGGCAAATTTTTATAACGCAGCAAAAAAAATAAAAAAAATGGGAAGACAGCAACAAGTTGCGATTGAATCTATTGATCAATCACTGACGGGTGTCACCCATATTGATAACAAAGTGGTCTTTGTGCCAGGCGCTTTGCCGGGCGAAGAGGTATCAATTCAAATTATTGATGAACAAAAAAAATATGCGCGTGCCAAACTCATTGATATTGTGCAAGGGAGTAAAGAAAGAATCTCGCCTACTTGTGCCCATTTTAGTGAATGTGGCGGTTGCCAAACTCAGCATCTATCAAGTGACAATCAACTGCATTTTAAAGAGCAAGGACTTAAACAACGCTTTGCAAAGATAAGTCAGGAGAAGCATTGGCAATCAGCAGTATCGTCACAACCTTGGCATTATCGCCGCCGTGCTCGCTTGAGTGTGAATGTTGAAAAGAATAAAACACTGCGGGTTGGTTTTAGGCAGCAGGGAAGTAGTGAAATTGTCAATATTTCCCGTTGTGATGTACTAACTAAGCCGTTTAACGATATCTTTTCTCCACTATTTGCGCTTATTGATGGGTTAGACGGTCGTGAAGAGATTGGTCATGTTGAAGTTATTGCGACGCCATCTCATGACATTGCGTTGTTTAGAATAACAAAACGCTTGAGTACTGGTGATATTGAATCATTGAGGTTATTTGCGCAGCAGCGAGCATTGACGGTGTTATTGGAAAGTAATAGCGGTGCGATTCATCCGTTACCTGATGCTCAACTACCGACCTTAACTTACCCGCTTGCAAAGCTCGACATTGGATTTACGCCCGGTAACTTTATTCAAGTTAATAGTGCTGTGAATGAGAAAATGGTAGCGATTGCAGCGCAATGGCTCGACGTAAAACCTAACGATAAAGTACTCGATTTGTTTTGTGGTGTCGGCAACTTCAGCCTGTCACTGGCCAGCTATGCACAATTAGTCATTGGTGTTGAAGGTGTTAAGGCAATGGCAGAGCAGGCGACTGAAAATGCTCGCAACGCCGGGATAGACAATGCATCTTTTTATCATTGTAACTTATCGCAACCGCTTATTGACCAACAATGGTTTAGTAATAAATTGCGTAAAAAGGTTGATAAAATTCTCCTTGATCCTGCCCGCGATGGTGCGCTAGATATTTGTCGTCAGCTCAGTCAATTGCAACCAAGCAAAATTGTTTACGTGTCTTGTGATGCCGCTTCGCTTGAACGTGACGCTCATGAAATTATTAAACAAGGTTATGAATTGTCGAAGATTTGTGCAATGGATATGTTCCCTCAAACAACGCACGTAGAATCAATGGCATTATTCGTAAAATCAACGGCTAAACCTAAACGCGTGAAAAAAGGTTTATTGCGCTAAGCGAGCAGTTTTACTTGGCGAATGGGTAATACCTTGTTAGCATCATTACCCTATTTTTGCCATTAAGTAGAACAAGGGTTTGTTATGGTAGCGGTAAGAGAGGGGCACCTCGCAGGTGAGTTTGATTTAGATCTGTGGGTGACTAAATTTGGCCTTGAAAAACAGCAAGTAAAACACTTCAAAGCGCTATATAAAACGATGGATACGTTGGCGCTTGAGCAAGATAATCCAGCCTTAATTATTAAGGCTCGTGAGATGGCCGAGATCCTGCAAAATATGCATATGGATCTCGACACGCTTAAAGCGGCATTGGTCTATCCTTGGTGTGAACTTGATTTACTTGATGATGAGAAAATTGCTGAATTAACATCGTCCAAAGTCGTTACCTTACTCAATAATGTGTCTGAAATGGCGGCCATTAAAACACTGCATGGTCAAGGTCGTCAGTTGTCAACGAATCAAGTTGATAATTTAAGACGCATGCTCATGGCGATGGTAGCTGATGTACGTGCCGTGGTGATCAAACTCGCCGAACGTGTCGCTTACTTACGTGAAATTAAAAACGAAGATGAAGAGACTCGTGTCCTTGCTGCGCGTGAAATTACCGATATTTATGCCCCTCTAGCTAATCGTTTAGGGATAGGTCAGTTGAAGTGGGAATTAGAAGATATCTCATTTCGTTATTTACACCCAACAACCTACAAAAAGATTGCCAAACTACTTGATGAAAAACGCTTAGAGCGTGAAAGCTATATTGATGATTTTGTTGGTGAATTAAGCGCTGGACTCGACAAAGAAAATTTAGGGGCCAAAGTCTACGGCCGCCCAAAACATATTTATTCAATCTGGAAAAAAATGGATCAAAAGAGTTTGTCTTTTGACAAACTCTTTGATGTACGAGCCATTCGTGTTGTCGTGGATAAACTACAAGATTGTTATGCCGCATTGGGGATTTTGCATTCACTTTGGCACCATGTGCCGAGTGAGTTTTCAGATTATGTTGCCAACCCTAAACCCAATGGTTATCAATCAATACATTCTATCGTATTGGGGCCGCAAGGGCGTACGATTGAAGTACAGATCCGAACAGAACAAATGCATCAAGACGCCGAGATGGGGGTTGCTGCACATTGGCGATATAAAGAGGGCGTCGGTGGTACAAAAGACAGTAGCTTTGAAGGAAAGATTGAATGGCTACGTAAAATTCTTGCTTGGCAAGATGATGTTAAAGACAGCGGCAGTTTAGCAGACGATATTCGAGAGCAAGTCTTTGATGATCGTATTTATGTTTATACCCCTAATGGCGATGTTGTTGATATGCCAAATGGGTGTACACCGTTAGATTTCGCCTATTATATCCATTCTCAAGTTGGGCATCGCTGTATTGGGGCTAAGGTCAATGGACGCATTGTTCCCTTTACTACTAAATTAGAAACGGGCCAACAAGTCGAAGTACTAACGGCTAAAGAGCCTAATCCTAAACGAGATTGGCTGAATTCGCGTTTGGGCTATGTTTTTTCATCGCGTTCTCGGTCTAAAATTCAGCATTTTTTCAAACAACAGGATCGCGACAAAAATGCCTTTGCAGGTCGTGAAATTTTAGAAGAAGAGTTAGCCCGTTTAGATCTTAAGTTATCTGATGCTCAAGTCGCGGTGCGTAAATACAACTTCAATACGTTAGACGATCTCATCGTTGCTGTTGGCTGTGGTGACGTGCGCATTAATTCTTTAGTTAATTTCTTACAGCTTCACTTTAAGAAAGGGGTGATTGAACCTGTTGCTAATGTCAAAACACAGGCATTATCATCGAATAAAAAGAAAAGTGAAGTTGTTGTTGAAGGCGTTGGTAATTTATTAACTCACATGGCGAAATGTTGTCAGCCGATTCCAGGTGATGAAATTGATGGCTTTATTTCGCAAGGAAAAGGCGTGTCTATTCACCGAAAAGATTGTGAACAGCTAAAGGAACTGCTGACTCGTCACCCTGAACGTAATGTTGAAGTCCATTGGGGAAATGATTCCAGCAGTGGTTATGCGCTGGAATTAATGGTGTTTGCAAACGATAGAACGGGGTTAGTACGAGATATTACCGCCATTATTGCCAATGATAAGGTCAATATGTTGGGCATGAATACTAAAACGGTAGAAGCAACTCAAACGGCGCAGATTGGTTTAACTGTTGAAGTGGCTGATCAAGAAGTGCTTACTCGGCTATTGGGTAAGTTAAATAATGTTGATGGCGTTTATGACGTTAAACGTCGCTAATTAATTGTTCACAATGAGTATTTGTTAGACAGTCGGCACTTTATTTTAAATTTAGACTTTACAAGCTGGCTAAAGCTCACTAATATGCGCTTCACCAGCTGCGGAGAGATGGCAGAGTGGTCGAATGCACCGGTCTTGAAAACCGGCAACGGTTTATCCCGTTCTAGGGTTCAAATCCCTATCTCTCCGCCACCTAATTTAGAAAAGCCCGTTAATTTTAAAAATTTAACGGGCTTTTTTGTTTTTTTAATTTAAGTTTTGTAGATGGCTCTAACATCGGTTTATCCACCCCTAGCACTGTGGGGGCAATGCCGATTCTTTGCGTCACCTATTATAGAAATGCCCGTTGAGTCGAAAGATTAAACGGGCTTTTTGCTTTTAAAGTTAAAGTTTAGTTTTGTAGATGGTTCCAGCATCGGTTTATAGACTTAATGGGGTTAGCGTGAAATCTTGATTTTTCGGATGCTATTTTCGTTGGCCTTTGTATATCTAACACTGTCTTTCGATCCATTTCCCCGTCAACTATTCATGATTTTGATGTCGAATTATTGTGATTTTTATTAAAATAATAATAAAGTATTAGTGGTCTACGTCCCGCTACTGATAAAGGTTTGCGAATTTTAGTGATATATTGCTAAAAATAACAACGTTGAAATAGCGTTTATGCGAAATATTTTGCTACTATCATGGGTCGACTATGACGATAATTATTATAGAGAGAGTATTCCTTTGAGGATTAACCGTCTTTTAGCATTTTGCAGCTTAAGTATTTTTTCTTTGGCATCTGTTGCCGACAATTTAACTGTAACGGTTCACAATCACTTGGATAAGCCATTACCCAATGTAGTGGTTTATTTAGAGCCTCCAGCTTCCCTTACACTTCCACCTCGTCAAGAGCCGGTTGAAGTCATTCAAGCTGATAAAGCGTTCGCCCCATATATTGCGGTTATGCAAAAAGGGGCCAGTGTTAAATTTAAAAATGATGACGATATAACGCATCATATATATTCTCCGGTTGGTGATAACAAATTTGCGTTTAAGATCAGTGCAGGTCAAGAGCGCATGAAACACGATTTTCAACATGCAGGTAATGTCGTCATGGGATGTAATATCCATGACTGGATGAGTGGTCATTTACTCATTTTGGAAACACCGTACTTTGCGAAGACGAACGAGCAAGGTATTGCTGTGTTTAATGTGAAAGATAAGGGGCAATACCAAGTGGTTGTTTGGCATCCTCAAATGCTTGAACAAGATAATCGTATTGCACAGTCGGTTAATTTTGAGCAGTCTAAAAAGCTGTCTATTAAATTAACGAAACCGTTGGCGGAGTTGCCCAACCAAGTCAATGAAGACGATTTTGATTTCTTATCGGATTATTAAGGTAACTAGTTCTTATGCATAGTTTGCAAAATAGAATATTCTTGTTCTTTGTATTGTTGTTGTTATTTGTTCAAGCCATTGCGTTATCAACGCTATTTGCAGGTAAACAGAACCAAGAATCTCGAGAGATAACGAATCGCTTGAATACAGCAAAGACCTTATTTGCTGAGCAATATTCGGCGCGCAGTGAATATCTTGCGGTCTTTGCTGAGACCGTTGCTAAAGATTATGGAATCAAAGCCGTATTTACTGACGATCAGCGTAGTCTATTAGCCGCCTTAAATAACCACCGCAAGCGTATTGATGCTGATGTGGCAATGGCGATTTCTAAGCCGGGCAATATTACGGCACAGTTACAGCTTACAACCTCCGTTGATAACGAAACGCGAGTTATTCGCGGTAAAGAACTTGACCAAATGTTTCGATATAGCGATTGGTTAAGTAATGATTCAAGTGTTCATTTATATGAAATTGACAATCAATTGTATCAATTAAGTTTGTCGCCAATTACTGTGGGCGCACAAACATTAGGTTGGGTTGGATTTGGCTTTGAAATCGATGAGACTCTTGCTCAAAAAACGCTAAAGCTAACTCACTTAGAAACTGATTTCGTCTATAAAAATGATAAGAAATGGCGATTAGTGGCGACATCAAATCCAAATACGTCTTTGGATTTTGCAGTGGATATTGTTAATGAGAAAATTCCTGAAGCCTACATCGGAATAGGGCATCTTATTAGTACCGACGAGTCTCATCAGTTGGGACTGGCGTTATATGGATTCCGTGCTGATTTTGTCTCAGTGCTGCAAGATAAGTGGGGGCAATTATTAATGCTCACATTAATTGCATTGCTATTATCGCTTGCCGGGGCATATTTAATTGCCTTGTCTATTACACGTCCTATTAAACGTTTAGTGAAGCAAGCAAAAATCGTTGCCCATGGTCAATATGATCAACGTGTTGAACTTAATGATAAGAGTGAACTTGGACAATTGGCGAGTGAATTTAACGCGATGCAAAGTGCCGTTTTGTCTCGTGAAGAAGCTATTACTCATCGCGCAAATCATCATCCATTAACGGAATTGCCAAATCGTTTGGCAGCGGTGCAAATGGTTGAAGCGCTTGTTGCAAAAGATTCACCGTTTACCGTTTATCATCTTAATTTAAGTCGCATCAAAGATGTTAATGAGTCATTGGGTCATGAAGTTGGCGATCGTCTTATTAAAGAGGCTGCAAAACGCCTTGGTGTCGTTAAAAATTGTTGTTTCTTAGGGCATTTAGGCGCCGATGAATTTATTTTAATTATTGAAGCAAGTGAAGACATTGCCATTGACGATATGGTCACTCGCGTGCTTGATTTATTTGAAGCCAATTTTGACCTCAATAGCATGGCATTACAAATCCAAGTTAAATTGGGGATTGCTCAATTTCCTGACCATTGCGGTGATGGTAAAAGCATTTTACAAATGTCGGATACGGCACTTAATTTCGCCCGAAAGCATAATCAAACCACTCAGGTTTACCATGCTGGTCTAGACGTCAATAGCGCAGAGCGTTTGAATCTAATTAATGATTTAAAATATGCAATCTCAGATGACCAACTAGAGCTTCATTATCAACCAAAACTAAATATGAAAACAGGCATCGTTACGCATGTTGAAGCGTTGGTTAGATGGCAGCATCCAAAACTTGGTATGGTTCCGCCTGATAACTTCATTCATATTGCTGAGCAAACAGGGCAAATAAACGCGTTAACGCAATGGGTGTTTGTGACGGCGCTTAAGCAGTTCAATGCGTGGAAGGCAAAAGATATTGATATCAATATTGCGGTGAATATTTCAGCCGAAAACCTAAAAGATATTAGCTTTGAAAGCTTTGTTAGAAAAAGCGTGGAAGAGTATAAAGTACCGAACAGTTCAATCACTTTGGAAGTCACTGAAAGCGCGGTTGTTGATAATCCAGAGGCTGCTATCGCTTTACTTCGACGTTTTAAAGAAGACGGATTTAAAATATCGATTGATGACTATGGTACGGGATACTCGTCATTAGCACAGCTGAAGCAATTGCCTGTCAATGAACTTAAGATAGATAAATCTTTTGTACAAAAACTGGAAACGGATGAAGATGACCAAATTATCGTCCGTTCAACAATCGAACTTGCTCACAATATGGGCTTGAGTGTTGTTGCTGAAGGAATTGAAGATGAATATTCACTCAAATGGTTAGCAAAACATGGCTGTGAATTAGCGCAAGGGTATTATATTAGCCGCCCACAACCAAGTGAAAGATTAACCCCTTGGTTAGAAGAAAAAAAAGAATTTAATTTAGGTTAACAGGATACAATTTGAATACATACAAACGGTTAGGACTATGTAGTTTATTGGTTTCTAGCACCACTATGGGAGCTCAAACTTCCATTAAAGGAGTGGTGGATGTTAGAGCGAGTATTGTCGATTCCGTAAAAAGTTATGCTGCTGGTGGTTATGGTAAATTGGGCTTAGATGATGGCAGCCAATTATCGTTATCACAGGCCGCGTTAGAGTTTGGTATTGAGTGGGATAACAATATCAGCGCACACATTGTTGCTAATGCTTACGCTAATGAATTTGAGCAAAACATTGGCGTGACAGAAGCGTTTCTGAAATATCGTTCATTGCCAACAGAGCAAGGCTATCGTTGGCAAAATCGTACGGGTATTTTTTACCCTAAAATCTCGTTAGAAAATAATGCCATTGGCTGGGCAAGCGTTAATACGCTTAATTCTTCAACCATTAATACATGGATTGGCGAAGAGGTGAGGGTATTAGGCAGCGAGTTTTCAATCACCCGTCTTGGTAAATTTAATGATAGTGAATTTGATGCAACATTTTCATTGTCGGCGTTCGTTAATAATGACCCAACGGGGGCGTTGCTTGCATGGCACGGTTGGTCATTAGGCAACCAGCAAACGCTATGGACTCAATCGCGAGAAATTGCCCCTTTTATGGCGCATCAACCCGGTGGTGACATTGCAGCGCAGGCGCAAAAAAGTGATCCATTTTTAGAAGTCGATAATCGTGTTGGCTATCACGCGATGGTTGAGCTTAAAAAAGCGAAGAAAGGCCATGTGGCGGTTGGGTTTTATAATAATCGTGGTCGTCCTTATATTGTAAAAAATGGCCAATATGCATGGCAAACGCGATTTGCGCACGCACAAGCGGTTTATCATTTTGATAAAACACTGCAGTTGAGTGCTCAGGTGCTAAGTGGCGATACGCTGATGCAACATCCAACACGTACTGATGCGGTTAATAATGATTATCATAGTGCGTACGTGGCTTTATCTAAACGTGTCGCGAAACATCGTTTTACAGGGCGAATTGAAAGTTTTGGCATTGAAGATAATGATACGACCTATGGTGATAACAACGATGAACATGGCACCGCGCTTACGTTAAGTTATCAATATCGCTTATCCAAAGGGTGGTTTTTAGGATCGGAATTCAACGTAGTTGATAGTTACCGACCATCACGGTGGTATGCTGGAGAGCCGCGAAAGCTTAAAGAGCAGCAGCTACAGCTATCAGCGCGTTATTTTTTTCAACACAAATAGCGAAGATAAAATACATTTATTAAAAAAGGGGCTGACGGTTAATCGTCAGTCCCTTTTTAACATCAGTAGGATCAATTATGCATGTCGTGCTGTGAATTAGAAACGATAGTTTAAGTTAACAACCACTTCACGTCCTGGCTGAGAATAACGTGCAATACCTTGGCTTACACCAGTGTCTTCGTCAAGATCTACACCGCCAAAGAAACCACCGCTACCAACACGAACGTGGCGCAGTGAATTCCATAAGCTGTAGTTTTCATCAAAGGCGTTGTAAATACCACCACGTACCGTTAGATCGTCAGTAATGCGATAGAAGGCTGTAAGGTCAACAACAGTCGCGCTGTCTGAGTAGAAAATCGCAGGGTAGCTGTCATCGCGTTCCTTTTTATCAATGAATCGTGCGATTGCACTTAGGCCCCAGTCACTATTGTGCGATAGGTAATCTAGGCCAACGACGGCGGTGTCAGGAGAAATACTGTCAAGTTTATCGCCTTTTCTTTCGCCATCGTCATATTCACCTTCAGCATGGGAGTAGCTAACTCGTAAATCTAGCTGTGGGCTGATATGCCATTGTCCTTCAATTTCAAATCCGCTAACGGTCGCTTCACCTGCGTTGACTGGTTTTGTCCATTCATCACCTGTCACTGAGCCAACAGTGTAACAAGCATCGGAAACGACAGCAGCGTTACATGACGGAATAAACCAATTTAAACTTGCGGTTGTAAGTGGAGTCGCGAATGTATTGCTCTGTATTTCGTCAATGATTAGGTTATCGTAACTTGAATTAAATGCGGTCACGGCAATGTCAAAACGCTCACTGCTATATTGATAAGTAAACTCTAAGTTGATTGCTTTTTCTGACTCAAGATCAGGGTTAGTTATTGCATCTAGGTCTGTTTCTGTTCTACCAGACGGTTGGTAGCTAACATTACCCGTAACGGGATCAACTTGACGTGCTACATCGGCAAATTCACCTGTCCCATTTGCATTCAAGAAAAGTTGCTGTGTCGTTGGTGCTTTAAACCCGCTGCTAATACTTGAAGTAATACTATGGTTTTCATCAAATTGATAAGTCGCGCCAAGCTGTGCTGTTAGTGCACTAAAGTCAGCACTGGCTACTGCTGTACCAGTTGTATCAGTAAAGGTGGCATCAACTTTAGGATCGTAACTTGTTTTATCCCAACGAGCGCCTGCGCTTAAACTAAGTTGGTTTGACAGACTAATAGAATCTTGCAAGTACAATGTCGTCGTAGTTGATTTAGTTTTAGGGATCCAAGAAGGGTCAATAATAGGATAACCGTCGCGTAAACCGCTGTCTTTAGAGACATCATTGTAACGAATGTCTTGTAAGCTGTTTTCTACGTCAGATGAAATTCGCGCTAATCCATACACCACGTTGTGCGTGGTGTTGCCATTGGCAATGACTTTCGAAAAATCAGCACTAATGTTCGTCATGTCTTGTTGGTAATTACGATCTTCAACACGTAAATAGGTGGCGCCACGGCTCGTGTAATCGAAGGAGGTTACGCCGCTGGTAAATACTTCTTGGCTATTTAATTTAACGTCTAATTCATCAAATGCAGCGTTATTGGCCTGCCAATTAAACGTTACGCCGATGCGCTCACGTGTCGAGTCATCATCAAATCGAAAAGCGCTATAGGTTGTTGATTCACGTGATAATGATTGCCCTTGGCTATTCTTGTCGTAATCTTCAAATACCAGACCAATATTCATGGCATCGTTTAATTGATAGTTTAGTTTCAATAAAACGTTAGTTTGTGATTTATCAAGTGGATCTGAGATCCCACGTGCATTACCTAACGTATCTAACCCATCAGAGTGTGCCTTAGTTTCATTACCTTCACGGGATGTGAAAATAGCGAGGGCTTCAAAATCGCCAAATCGTTTGGCCAAGCTAACACTAACAAGTTGTTCATCACTTCGGCCATCAAAACCAAGTTTAATATTGCCATTGAACGCGTCAGCGTCATTTGACAAAAAGTCCTTCGCGTCTTTAGTCACGTACATTACCGCGCCGCCTAAAGCGCCGCTACCAGCGGTAACTGAATTTGCACCTTTTACTATGGTAACTGTTTTCATGCTTTCTGGCTCAACACCATTACGTGTTGAGCTAAACATGCCGTAGCGGCTAAAGCTTGGTGGATTTAAGCTTTCACCTTGCGATAAACCATCGACAGTGATGGCGACGGCGTCACCTTCCATACCGCGAATATTAAAACCATTTGCACCAAAGCGGTTACCCGTATTTGCGACATCGACACCCGCTATATAGCGAGTTGCATCAAAGATATCACCTTGCATTTCTCTGTCAATGTCAGCGCTCGTAATGGTTTTCTTCTTAGTTGACACTGCTTTAGACTTATCATCTTTAACTGTTGTTTTTTGTAATTCATTGTTGGCGAATGCAGGTTGAGCAATCAATAGACTGACGGCAGCCGCGAGTAGCGTAGGTGTAGTTTTGAACATAGTATAATACCTTTAATGTTAAATATCGTGCGAATGGTTCGTATTTCGTTATTTGTGGAGTAATTCCAAAAGTTAATCAGCGCGCCATGCTTTTAGGCAGGGCGCATCTGTTGTCAATTGCGTTAACGACATCGAGAACAGGTAAATTTATTAGTTAATGGTGATAACCGTTTTTCCAATCTCGCCGGAGTCGTTAAGGATTATCCTGTCTCTTATACACATCTGACGCTGCCGACGAAG
>OJBM01000187.1_pt1 | contig 25801 bp, 12 predicted proteins | sample 1591061 | NCBI WGS metagenome assembly OJBM01 (sample SAMN05416872, study PRJEB24817) | seawater metagenome | isolation source: Sea water | place: Canada:Atlantic | collected 2013-11
AACTAATACTAAGCAATAAAGTGATCGACATTATGCCGTAACTACCCTGAAGCACCTAGTTAGATACCTGAAGCAGTAGGCTATTTTCAAAAGCATGGTTAAAGTAAATAGGGATTTGCAACAGTGTTAAGCAAACGCGCCTAACATGACGACAGGCAAGGTCAACACAAAACCATGTTGCACGGCCTCTAGCCAATAAAATAGCCTTTGCTTTATTAACATCTACTGCTCTTACTCTTTATTAGGAGGGGATGCCACAAGTCTGGGTTGTTACCAAGCATCTATACAGTTTAGCAAACAATTATGGCACTCGCGTATGAGCAATAATCATTAACCCATATAAGCAACTCTAAGTTTAACCAGATATAAAAGTTAACTTAGGACAGCCATTTTAAATACAATTAAACTAAGCTTAATCCATTAAATAAATAGAATAAGGCAGCACCATGAAAGTTTGGCTTAAAAAACCCATAATATTGCCTGCACTGATTATATTGGGTGTATTAGCACTCATGATTATAAAAAGTGGAAAGTCTGCACCCACCGCAGGCACGGTGGCTGAATACGCCACACCTGTTGAGGTGCAAACCCTACAAGCCTCCGCTATCACTCCTTATGCCATCGGTTATGGCACCGCAAAACCCAGCTCTAATTTAAATGTACCAGCAGAAGTAAGCGCTGAAATTTCCTGGATTCACCCAAAGTTAAAGCAAGGCGCCAACTTAACAGCAGGCACTAAAGTGGTGATGTTTGAAACTCGCGACATTGAACTCACCCTATCTAAAACCAAAGCAGATTTAACCAGTCAAAGTACTCGTGTGGCGGAACTGGATTTAGAAGAGCGCAATGCCGAACAGCAATTACAATTAAGCCAACAAAAATACGAGTTAGCCAAGGCTGAATTTGAACGTAAAAAAGCACTGTCCAAACAGGGGGCTATATCAAATTCAACAGTGGATACTGAGCAACGAAATTTAATTAACCAAGAAACCGATTTAGAAAACATGAAGCTAAAATTGGCTTTATACCCTAAGCAAAGGGAATTGCTTGGCTCTGAAATTAAAATTGCCCAAGCACAAATTGAAGAGCAAGAGCGCAACCTTGCACGCACCCAAGTATTTCTACCCTTTAATGCGCGCATTGGCAGCGTGAACGTTGAAAAAGGCAGCTTCATTAGCAAAGGCAGCACCCTGTTTGTGGCACAGGGTAAAAACAATATGGAAATCCTTACCCAAATTCCTGCCAAAAAAATGTTACCGCTTCTCAGTTATGCCATGGGGGAAAAATCTAGTAACGACAGCTCTAGCCTACAAAAGAAGCTGGGCCTTAAAGCAAAAGTATTCTGGGTAGATGGCCCTGAAACGGCATTTTGGACGGCCAAAGTATTACGTTCAAACGACAGCATAGACAGCAAAACCCGCAGCATAGGACTAATTGTAGGAATCGATAACGCCGTAGAACAAGAAGTGATTGGCATTCGCCCACCTATATTTAAAGGCATGTATTTAAAAGTTGAAATTACCGGTAATCAATTTGAAGCCATAAAAATTCCACGCAGCGCCATTCATCAAGGCAATATATATCTTAAAGACAGTGAAAACCGCCTAGTGATAGAACAAGCCCAAGTGGCTTTTGTACAAGGTGACGATGCCATACTACAACAAGCCCCTAGCCTTAATTCCATCATACTAAGTGACCTTATTCCTGCTGTACCAGGCATGCTACTACTACCCGTGCCAGTGATGGCCCAAAACACACTTACCACGCCATAGGTGACATATGATTCGATATTTTATAGGTCACCCCACTGCCGCCAATATATTCATGTTCATTTTATTATTGATGGGCATCGTTGCGTTACCACAACTTAACCGCGAAACTTTCCCCAATGTTGAGCGGTTTGAAGTACAGGTTAGCATCGCATACCCAGGCGCCAGTGCCAGCGATGTAGAAGAAGGCATATGCCTGCCTTTAGAAGACGGAACCGATGGTATTAGCTACCTTTCTGAAAAACGCTGTGATGCGCGCAACAACATTGCCAGTATGACGCTTAAGATGAAAGAAAGTGGCCACATGAGCCAGTTTCTGCAAGACGTAAAAGACAAGGTAGACCAAATTCAAGACTTCCCAGATGATTCTGAAACTCCAATTATTAAAGAACTGGGGCTGACTTCTGAAGTGGTCTCCATTGCTCTCTCGGGAGAAATGAGCAACGATCACCTCAAACGCTTTGCACAAAGCCTAAAAGACAAGTTACTGCTTAACCCAGTTATAAACTTAGTGACCATTAAAGGCTTCTCACAGGCGGTGATTAATATAAATGTGAGTGCTGAGCGTTTGCAAATGCACAATATTAGTATCAGCCAAATAGCCAATATCATTTCCAGACAAAACACCGATAGCCCTGCTGGTGACATTGAGACCTTTGATAAAAATTACGCCATTCGTGTCAGTGATTTGCGTCGCACCCCAGAACAGCTAGGGGAGTTAATTATTATTCAAAATGATAGTGGCAGCGAATTAACGCTGGCTGAAATAGCCGATATTCAAACCGATTTTGAAAATCAGGACGAACAGATTTGGTTTAACGGCCGACCTTCCGCTTTACTAACCATTAATAAAAACACCCAAGATGATGGCATTAAAATAAAAGAGGCCGTTCAGGATTTTATTGAAGAAACCCAACCTAAACTTCCAAAAGGAATACAGCTGACCCTCACTAAAGACATGGTGAGCATTGCTCAAGATCGTTTACAGCTCTTAATGTCCAACGGCGTGCAAGGTTTGATTCTTGTTTTCTTAGCCATGTGGTTATTTTTTAGCTTGAAATACAGTTTCTGGGTGGCTATGGGTTTACCCATTTCATTTATGGCCAGCTTTTTAGTGATGCAAGTATTAGGCATGAGTATCAATATGATTTCCATGGTGGCCATGCTGATCGCACTGGGTATCTTAATGGATGATGCTATTGTGCTCTCTGAAAGTATTGCCACCCACTTAAAAAAAGTTCAACAAACTGGCGGCACCGTAATTGAGGCTGTTTGGGTAGGCGTTGAGAAAGTCAAACGAGGGGTTATTTCCAGTTTCATAACCACCGTGCTGGTCTTTGGTAGTTTAGTATTCATTGAAGGAGACATGGGGCAAATTTTAAAAGTATTGCCCATCGTGTTGATTTCTGTCATCAGTGTCAGCTTAATTGAAGCCTTTTTAATTCTGCCCCACCATTTAGCCAATAGTAAGCAAGCCCCTTCACGATTTACTGTCATTGCCAAATTCAAAGAAAAATTTGAATTGAAATTTGAACGCTTACGTTTAGGGGTTTATGCATTAGCAAAAGTAGCCGTCACCTATCGCTACGCTAGTTTTGGTTTGGCCATCGTCATTTTTTTATTAAGCATCAGTTTATTGGCATCAGGGGTGGTTAAGTTTCAGGCGTTTCCATCCATTGAAGGGGACATTGTTCAAGCTCGCGTTTTAATGCCTCAGGGCACACCTATTCAGCGCACTCAAGAACTTGTACAACGGCTAGAGAAAGCCATCTTAAAAGTGGATGAGAACTTAACTCAAAATGGCCTTGAAAAAACAGTACTTATTAAAAATATTCAAAGTCAGTACGGTGTCAATGCAGATGCCTATGAAAGTGGCCCGCACCTAGCCACCATTAATGTGGATTTAGTAGCATCGGCTTATCGTAATATTCGTCTCATTGATCTTATGAATCTGTGGGAAAAAGAAGTGGGTGTGGTGACCAGTGCCATTCAGGTGCAGTATAAAGAGCCCACCATAGGTCCTAGTGGCCGTGCCATTGAAATACGTCTATCAGGGGATGACTTAAGCGAAGTGAATCAAGCCAGTCTTGCCATTAAAGACTCTTTGGGTAAATATTCTGGAGTTTACGCGCTTCAATCAGATTTGCGCCCAGGCAAACCTGAGTTCAGCCTAACACTGAAGCCCGGCGCTTACAGCTTAGGCATAGATGCCAGTCATATTTCACAACAATTTAGAGCGGCACTCTCTGGCATCAAAGTTAGTAACGTACGCCTTGGCGAACAATCTAATGATGTCATTGTGCAATACGACTTAGAGTCTAGAGACAGCCTAGATGATTTAGACAGCTTTAAAGTCATTAATGAAACCAATGGGTCGTTAATTCCACTAGAGGTAGTGGCCAATATAGAAGAGCAACGCAGCTGGTCGCGCATTCATCGTATTAATCAACAAAAAACCGTTACGATTTATGGAGATATCGACAGTCAGCTAGCGAATACTCAAGAAGTATTAAATCATTTTAGGGCACAAGTTTTACCAGACCTGCAAAAGCAGTTTCCCGGTGTGTATTTTAATTTTGAGGGCGAAGTTAAAAATAGTTCTCAAACTGGTGGCTCAATTGTACAAGGGTTTATATTAAGTCTATTGGGCATCTACTTCCTATTAAGCATACAGTTTAGAAATTACGTTGAACCCGTTATTGTCATGACGGCTATTCCACTTTCGCTCATTGGCGTCATTCTAGGACATTTTATTATGGGGCTGCCCATCACCATGCCCAGCATGATGGGGTTCGTTTCTCTTTCTGGCATTGTTGTGAATAACTCTATTCTCTTAGTGGAGTTTATTAAGTTTCGCGTAACCGAAGGTCATGCCATTCACGATGCTGCGGCACTGGCTAGTAAGGATAGGTTTCGAGCCATATTCATCACCACCTTTACGACTCTAGCCGGCATGATGCCGCTTTTATTTGAGAGCAGCCCACAGGCACAAGTTCTTATTCCGCTGGTGTGCAGTATTGTATTTGGCCTAATGAGCTCCACCCTTTTAGTGTTATTTATTGTGCCTTCATTATTTTCAATTTTAGAGGACCTAGGGTTTACAGAGCCTCAAGAAGAAGAGTCTTTGCCTGTCGGCGCTATCCAAGAGCATTTAGAAAACTAATTTACAAAGCGTCCATTAAGCTCGTATAGACAGTGCTTAATGGACGTTTCTCTGTCAGCCACTTCTCTATAGACTTAAATCTACTGTTCAGAAATTAATGTCGCGATTAACCTAGACCACCTTTGCCTGTCTTTACTGATCAACCTTATTTTACGCTAGTCTTATAAAATGAGGAAAAATAGGCCATTAAATATTTTCGTAAGTCCTAATTGTTATGAATGAGTTTAACGACCAATACCGCCAACTTGTGCAATGTGCTCCGGCTGGCATTTTTCATACCTGTGAGAAAGGGCTTTGCACCTATTGCAATAAAGCTTGGCAAGATATTTTTCAGCTAAGCTTCGATGAAGCCAAAGGTAATGGTTGGAGCCAACGCTTACACTCAAAGGACAAGGAGCAAATCACAACCCAGTGGCAGGAAACGATCCAGGGGAAACAAGTCTTTTTCGCACAATTCAAATTACAGCTTCCCAATGGAAAAATACGCCACATCCAGTGTGACGCCAATCCCATTAAAAATGAACAAAGCCAAATAACAGGTTATGTGGGCGTGATTCAGGATATCAGCCAAAACAAAATTACAGAGCTACACCTAATTGAAAGTGAAGGCCGTGCAAGAGCCATTATAGAGCAATCTAGAATCCCTTACGCAGTGAGAGCCATTAATGACGATGTGGTGTATTTGAACCCAGCGTTTATCAATACTTTTGGCTACACCCGTGAAGATATTGCCAACGTAAATGACTGGCATGCAAAGGCCTATCCCAATAAACGCTATAGAGAAAAAATACTCACAAAATGGAACGAAAAAATAGCAGAGGTTGAAAAAAACAATAGCTCAATTGCCACATTAGAAGTGAATATTGTTTGTAAGAACAAGCAGGTTAAAACGGTATTGATGTCTCCTACCGCACTGCATGACAGTAAAGGAGATAGGTATGCAGTTAGCCTATACGACATCACTAAACTCAAAGAGATTGAACGTTCATTAAAAGACAGCGAGGAGCGCTTTACACTGGCTGTGAACGGCAGCAGCGTGGGAATTTGGGATTGGGATTTAAGAAATAATAAAGTATTTTACGCCCCCGAGCTAAAACATGAAATGGGCTACAGGGATAACGAATTTAAAAATGATGGTGAGGCATTTTATAGCCACATGCACCCTGAAGATGTAGCAGGTGTTAAAAATGCTGTGGCACTGCATTTTGGATCGGATCTAATCCCGTATCGTGTGCAATACCGCATGCGCCACAAAAATGGCGAATACCATTGGTACCAAGCCGTCGGAAAGGCGTTAAAAGATAGAAAAGGTCGTGCCTACCGTATGGCGGGAAGTCACACCAACATTACCGAACAAATGCATACCCAAGAGCGTTTAAATCTCGCTAACATGGTGTTTGAGCAAAGCAGTGAAGCAATCATTGTCACCAACCAAAAAGGCTTTATTGAAGCCGTTAATCCCGCTTTCTGTTTATTAACCGGTTACGAGCAAGACGCTGTAGTAAACAAGCATTATCGATTTTTAAATAGCCGAAAGAATGAAAAAAAACTGGTCACTAGCATTCGAAGGTCACTAAACAGTGTTGGCTATTGGTCTGGGGAAATATGGAGTAAACGAAAAAATGGCGAGGACTTTGCCGAGTCCATCATGATTAATGCGGTTAAAGACGATAATGACAACACTGTACGTTTTATCGCACTATTTACCGACATTACCGATCAAAAGCAAACTCAAGAGCTAATATGGAAACAAGCCCACTACGACAACCTTACGCAATTACTTAACCGCCATAGCTTTACACAATATCTACATCAGGCTGTAAAAAGTGATCAAGCATTTGCTCTGCTTTTTATTGATCTTGATCATTTCAAACAAATTAACGACACCCTTGGCCATAAAATAGGGGATGAATTACTCATTCAAGCGGCTGCGCGTATTAAGCATTGCGTTCGTAATTCAGATATCGTAGCACGCTTTGGTGGCGATGAATTCACGGTGATTTTAACCGGTATGGAAAACATCACTATTATCAAACGAGTTTGTCATGACATTATTATAAATCTAGCTGAACCATTTATATTGAATAACGAAAGTGCTTATATCAGCGCCAGTATCGGTATAACTCAATTTCCACTAGACAGCGGCGTGGTTGAAGACTTGTATAAATATGCCGACCAAGCCATGTATGACGCGAAGCGTTCCGGCAGAAATCGTTACGCATTTTTTACACAAAAATTACAAGAGGATGCTAATAAACAACGAAAAATTGGCGCTGACTTGCGCATTGCTCTGGAAAAAAATCAATTTAAGGTTTTATACCAACCTATTATTAACCTTAATGATAAAAAAATTTATAAAGCCGAAGCGCTTATTCGATGGCTACACCCTGAAAAAGGCTTAATTAACCCAGCCGATTTCATACCCGTGGCAGAGGAAACAGGCCTAATTATTGAAATTGGCGATTGGGTTTTCAAACAGGCTGCAATGCAGGCAAAAATATGGCGAAGATATTACAATAAAAACTTTCAGGTAAGTATTAATAAAAGTCCTGTGCAGTTTTACAATGGGAATAGCCAACAAGAATGGGGGCAGTTTTTAAAAACCATCAACTTACCTGGAGATGGTATTACCGTTGAAATTACCGAAGGCTTATTATTAGATGGTGTAACGGTTGTAAAAGATAAACTTAACAGTTTTCATCAATCAGGCATGCAAATCAGTCTAGACGATTTTGGCACCGGCTATAGTGCATTAAGCTACTTGAAGAAATTTGCCATAGATTTCATAAAAATTGATCAATCGTTTGTTAAAAACATTGAACATGATGCATACGATTTAGTGTTATGTGAAACAATTATCAGCATGGCCCATAAACTCAATAAAAAAGTCATTGCTGAGGGCATAGAAACAAAGCAACAAATGAAATTTTTACAAGAATGTGAATGTGACTATGGCCAAGGGTATTTATTTTCAAAACCCATCAGCGCTGATGAACTAACCGAATTATTAAAAACAAGCTTATAACACGTTCACTAATTCATTAAGCCCCCACCATTTCATAAGCGCTTAAAATTCGCATGGCATTCATGGATGAGTCGTTCAGTTTATGCCTATAGTGATCAATGGTACGCTTTAAATACAACTGATGATCATTATCTTGTAAGTTCCACATTTCATCCCCCACTAACGACACCTCCTGTCCTGCTTGGGTTGAGACATGTAATACTTCATAAAATCGTTTATTTTCTTTTACTAACACTTCTTTTTGTAAACCAAAATTTTGATCGTTAAGAAATTCCCGCACTTTAAAGTTATGATGCACAGGACACAACAAAAACTCTAATCGCTTATTTGGGTGTCGCTTTATTATTCCTTCCATTAATTCAATTAAACGCTCTCCTCCTACACCTGCAATAATAATAAGGTGATCATCCGAGCTGTTAGTTTTGGACATTTCAGATGGACAATTAGTAAATGATTTTTCTTCATGCAATAACGGAAGGTGGCTAACATCTAAACAGTGCACCTTCCAAAGTCGTTCGGTTTCCAAAGCATTCAAATCTGTCTCAAGGGCCACCATTAGATGCTCAACAATATCGACAAAATGAATCGTGATACCAGCTTGTCGACGTAAGAGCTGCTGCCCCAAGAAACCATGGTCGCAGCAGCAATCCCAAATATGACCATAAAGTCTTTCGACCATGTCATCTATTGTTTGTAATCGAGAACTTAACTTCAAGGTAATCTCTCAGGATATGGAAATGTGGTGGCTAGGAGCCTAAAGTTTCTAATATACCATAAGCACTATTAATCATAAAAACATCACTAACTGGAATGTTAATCACAGGTGACACCTAACGGTATACTAGATTTATGCCTATGATACCTCGCTGATAGTCTTAGTTTTGGTGCTATGCGAATCGTTAGTCTTCACTGAAGACATAAAAAAGGACACCTATAAGTGTCCTTTTTTATGTGCTTAAATCTATTTCAATTATTTACGTTTACGTAATGTTAATAATATTGGTAATAGAAAAAACATTAACCCACCAGAGCCGCCGCCAGAACTGCTACCAGAGTCAACAAAAGAGGTTTCTTCAGAGTTAGCCTTGGACTCTATATCATCATTTATAATTATGGCACCTGCACTTCCAGTATTTATTAAGGAAGAAACAGGGTTTGCAAGGGTAACAACAAAGTTTTCATCAGGCTCGAAGTCAGTATCACCCGCCACATTAATCGTGATAGTTTTACTAGTAATACCCTCTTCAAAAATGACAGTACCGCTTGGGAAAATATTATCAATGAAATCAGTTACGCCGGCTGGATTAGTACCCGTTCCTGTTACAGTATAAAACACACTCGACGTACCAATAGAGATGTTAGAACGTGTAATCCTGAAGGTATAAGGAGTGGTCCCTGAATTACCCTCTGTGTCATCCATTGCAACAGAAGAGATATCTAATAGGTTAGCCGGTGGCTCAACATCATCATTTATAATTATCGCAGTTGAACTTTCAATATTAATGAATGATGAGATAGGATTTGAAAGGGTAACAACAAAGTTTTCATCAGGCTCGAAGTCAGAATCACCCGCCACATTAATCGTGATAGTTTTACTAGTAATACCCTCTTCAAAATTGACAGTACCGCTTGGGAAAATATTATCAATGAAATCAGTTGCGCCGGCTGGATTAGTACCCGTTCCTGTTACTGCATAAAACACACTTGATGTGCCGGTAGTGATATCAGATCGAGTAATAGTAAAAGTAAAAGAGGTACTTTCTGAATTGCCTTCTGTACTGTCCGTTGGAACAGAAGATATGTCTAATGAGCCTGCTTTATTGATCATAAAATTTCCAGGCGAAACATTAAAGAATATATTATCAACACACTGAACTTTAATACGTCCCATATCGGTGCTGATATTAGGAAGTTCTACTATTTCGAAGCCGTCATTACTGGTAGAGGCTGCTAAGGTTTCGTCAAAATTTTCACCCCCATCACGTGAGAATAGAATACTCATGTGCGAACAGTTAACAGGAGCTGATTGAGTGTTGGCCACATCCCATCTAACGTCTATCTTTGATTTCCCGGTAAATGCACTTTGTGCAGCGGGTTCATTAACCACTAATGGGCCAGCATCTTTGTCTACAGTTACCGTCATATCATCCTGATTAAAACCACTACTACCAGAACGTACCGTTAAGCGGAACGTCATATCACGATCCGTTGTGGGTAAGCGTTCACCTGTATGCTTGTTTAAATTGTTTTCTAATATGGCATCTAATGCGGGAATAAAACGAGTAGGCGAGTCAGTACCTTGACGAGAGCGGATAATCGGTCGAGTATCCGCGTCAGTATGCATCTGAGTTAGGTTTGTTGTTTTAGAGCCTAAATCAAACTGTTCCCACGTATAATTAAGCGAAGCAACATCATTGGCGTCAACATCATCACCGCTGCCAGTTAACGCAAATGGCGTATTGGCGGGAATCACATAATTATCACCCGCTTCTGCAGAGGGGGCAGTATTTCCTGTAAGAACATTTGTGCCGCATGAGCCACCTTGCGTATTAGAGAAAGGTATTTCATTTTCAACAAACTCACGAATTTGCTCTAGGCTGCGGGCATGAAAATAAGGATCAGAATTATTTTGAATATTCTGCGGATCACAAATTCCAGCATAAGCCATGATGGTAGAACCACTGCCAGGCTCATAGGCAGAATCAGATAGTTGTGTGCCTCCTTCATTACTTTGGTGGTTTTCGCGGTTGTCATTATCACATGACCCTGAGTTATTGCCTCCAGCATTAAATGTATGTGGTGCACCAAACTGATGGCCAATTTCATGCGCCACATAATCCACTACAAAAGGATCGCCTACCGGGTCCCATGATCCAGTAACCCCTTGTGCTTTGCTTGCATCATCACAAACCGATGCAAGAGAAGCTACGCCACCTCCACCGGTACTGAATACGTGGCCTATATCGTAATTAGCTGAATTAATAACGGCATCTAATTTAGCTTTATTTTCGCTCAATAAACTAATGCCATTATTGTTTGTATAGCCATCTGTTGCAGAGTTTGTAAACACAATATTGCTGTTATCAACTAAGACAAATTTGATTGCCACTTCTTTTTCGTATATTGCGTTAATGCGGTTAACCGCTGTCACAATCGCTGCTTGCCCTTTGGCAACGGTAGGGGTTCCTGAACTAACCGCGGCGGTATATTCAGCCGTTGCCGCTAGAGCAAGACGGTAAGTTCTAACGGCAGAACCTGAACTTCTCATGAAAGAAATCTGTGGAAGACTGCGACCTAAAGATTCAATAGCGTTATCGCTATGATCATGGCCGATAACAGAACATTTATAATCATGTTTAGAGACTGGAAAGCTGGACTTATTAAAAGAACGGTAGATTCCTGATGATTTGCTAGCGCTGTAACTGGATTCAGGTTCAATATAAATCACGCCCTGATCGGTATTTAAATAACCGTGAAATCCTTCTGGGCTAGCATCTAATCGCCCTGATACTTGAGGGTTATCTAAACCGGTTACTTTATAGGTTTTTATACTGGGTAATTTGGCCGCCAGTTCAGGCGCCATTATAGGGGATTCAAAAACGCTGACTCTTTCAAACTTGCCACTGGGTAGCGGTAAAAAGAACTCTAACCCTTGTACGCCAGTACCTTCAAGAGGCGCGCTTTTTAATTGGTTTACAAGTTCTTCTACACTGGTCGTAACCGAGCGGTAATTAAATTCTTTGGCTACCAAGCTACGACTTAATGAATCGGACCACATACCATCAGGAGAAACGACAGAATGCACAGGAAAACTCAAAGATAAACCGATTATTACCGTCGAGATAATATGTTTGACATGCTGCATTCTAGGTTCCTACTTACAAATATCATTGAGTACATTCTATAGGAATACCCTTTATATGATCTATCTCCATGGGAGCCATTTAATCGTTTTATGAACTACTCGACTAAATAACTAACATGGCCAGTATCCATCCAAAGAACCCAAATTTAGGCTTTACTGGAAAAATCACTTCCAGTATGACTCTTCAAAGTAATGACATACCTCAAGAAACCTACAAGCTAATTTTGTGGTAGCAATTGGTGTTAGATAGACGATAAAACACAGCACCCTATTTTTTTGGATTGTTTAAAATCAGCTTAACTTCATGGCCCTGTCATCATTAAAGTATGCTTAATAAATATCTTATGACAGAATAAGAATTAAACTCCTGACTATAAAACTAAATTTTAAAAAACAGTAATCCATAGGCAATAATGAAAAAACAAATAATCCCTATAATACTCGTGCTATCGGTTAGTGCTTGTGAAAATACAACACCCAAAACGGACCAATCAATACCAAAAAGTACGGTTACCACCCCCCCTCAAATAGAAAGAAATACAAAATTAACCAGTTATGATCCAGTTGAGCGTTACTCTGAATTATTTTGGGTTGAGCAAGCAAATCCTGTTAGCGATGCTTTATTGGCACTTAATTTAGGTGACACAAAGTTGTGGGCTTACAATACGAGAATGGGGCCCAAAATACCTGGAGTAGATGATAATGCTGTCGCTGATACATTACGCAAGCACTCTTTAAAATTCGCCCCTGCCATGGGGGATATTGTGTATAGCAACAATCACTTAAAACTGCGCTTAAAATTCATTGAATATGCCAAGCAATACAACCATGAAATCATAAATAGATAATAATTCCAAATGCAGTGAAGTACTTTCCAGGTCAGCCCCTTTACAAGACTATAGGTATTATTATGACCCAGACACCCTACTAAGAACACCTACTTTACGTACCATTCATTCTATAGTCATTCAAATTTGTTCGTACGCGGACTTACCATAAAAAAGGCCCTATACGAGCATAGGGCCTTTATAAGAATATTGCGATGCTATGGACTTATAAGAAACATATCACCCATTTTCTGATTTAATCTACTTATCAGAACTCATATCATCTTTGCTTTTAATGGCTATTTCAAACTCTTGATTTGCAGCATCGGCTCCATCACTAAGCGTCACGACCACTTTATGAGTGCCTGCCTGCATCTTATCTTTATCCCAATATAGGGTGTGCGTCTTTTCATCTAATCTTAAGTCTTTAGGAGCGCTTACCAATTTAAAGCTTAAGGTATTCCAGTCATCGTCTTTGGCCAAAAGCTGGTAACGATAGGGCTGGCCTAACTTAGCCTTAACAACAGGCTCAGAAGTAAATTTAGGCAAGCGATTCACATTCTTAACAAATAACCCATAAGCTTGAATGGCTTTCCCACCTTTACCATCATCTACTAATATCTCAATGCCATGCTGCCCTGCATCCTCGAAATCACTTTGCCAACTTATCAACCCAGTTCTTTCATCAATTTCCATTTCTTCAGGAGACATTAAAAGAGAATACTTTAAATCATCAGTATCTAGGTCAGAAGCTAGGACTTTATATTCATACTCCTGCCCTTCACTTAAAATAGCGGGGGCAATACTATTAAATTTAGGCAAGCGATTTTTGTCTTTCACTTTCAATGTAAAGCTTTGGCTAGCCATTTTTTTACCATCCGACACAGATACCTTCACATCGTGTTTACCGGCGTGTTTAAACCCTGGTTGCCAAGACAACGTATGGGTATAAGCATCAAACTTCATACCCTTAGGGCCCGAGACCAACTTATATTTCAGTCTATCGTCATCGGCATCTTTAGCCTCTAGCTGATAATAAAACTTTTGATTTTCAAAAATTTCAGTTTGAGTCACTTTAGCTAACTGTGGCGTGCGGTTATTATTTAAAACATTTAGGTTATAGGTCTGAATGTCTCGGCCTTCATGAATATCTTGAACCTGTACCGTTACCTGATGCAGACCAGCTTGATGAAAATCAGGGCGCCAAATTATTTGTTTCGTTACTTTATCTAACAACATACCTTCTGGACCCGACAGCAAAGAAAATTCCATCACTTCACCGTCAGCATCTTTGCCTTTTAATGTGTATTGATAAGCTTGATTCTCGGCAACCTTTAATACCGGTTTTGAGATTATTTTAGGTGTTCGATTACTATTGGCAATATCCAAATTAAATAACTGATTTACTTCATTAAAGCCATCACTGACCGATAACACCACTTCGTAACTGCCAGCCTTATTAAAATCAGGTGTCCAAGATACGTACCCATTATTACTTTCTATCTTCATCCCTTTTGGCGCTGAAAGTATTTTATAGGTTAGTATATCTTCGTCTTCATCATGCGCTGAAAAATTATAAAAGTACTGCTGATTTTCTAAGCCAGTTAATACCGGATCAGAAGTAATTTTAGGTTTACGGTTAATGTTATTTACACTCACTGTAAATTCTAGCTCGTGCTCGGCTTGTTCTTCATCAATGGTTTTTACACGCACTTGATGCACGCCCGCTTGGTCAAATCCCGCTTCCCAGTGGATCTTAGCGTCGTCTTCTCCCAACACCATGCCCTCAGGGCCTTGCACTAATTGAAAGATCAAATCAGAATTATCTAAATCATCTGCGTTTAACTGCAAATCAATATGATTACCTTCAGTTAAAGTTTGTTCTTTGACCATTTGCATGGTGGGTGTGCGGTTCACATTATTAACGGTAATTTGATATTTTTGTTCAATTTCATCTTCACCGTCAGTGGCTGTAATAGCGACTTTATAGTTACCTTCATCTTCATAGGTGGGTGACCAATATACACTATTGCTAACGGCATCTAACTTCATGCCTTCAGGACCATCATCTAAAGACAAAACTACGCCATCTAAGTCTTCATCTTGCACTTTAATTCTGTATCGGTAAGGGCTATTTTCTTTGGCACTAAGCACTGGCTGTGAAATAATTTTTGGCGCGCGATTTATGTTGTCTACATCAATTTCAAACTCTTGTTCAAAATACCCTTGTTTGCCATCATCCACTTTAATGGCTATAAAATGTTGACCAGCTTGCTGGAAATTCGGTGTCCATTTAACTAGGCCACTTTGTTTGTCTACCGACATGCCTTTAGGACCATATACTAACTCATAAGCCAAAGTGTCTTTATCTGGGTCACTGGCTGCAACTGAATAACTGAAAGCATTTCCTTCTTTTCCTTCGTCATCTGGCTCACTGGTAATGGTTGGCAGGCGGTTATTATCCGCAATGTTTAGCTGGTAATTTTGAAGTTTCTCATCATATACATCACTAACAGACACTACGATTTCATGGATGCCTGCATCATTAAAATTGGGAGCCCACTGAATAGTTTGGGTTTCTTCATTTAGCGTCATGCCCACTGGGCCACTCACCAACTTTAAAAAAGTACTGTCTTGGTCTTTATCAAATGATTGTAATTTATATGTGTAAGGAAAATTTTCTTTTCCTTCCAGCACGGGAAGTGAAACAAATTCAGGAGCTTGATTGGTATTAATAATTTCTAGGGTAAAGGTTTGTGTAGAAACTTGTCCCTCAGAGTCATTGGCGGTAATGGTAACTGGGTACAGCCCTTGAGTCTTGAAATTGGGCTGCCAATTTAAAGTGGAGCTAAGTGGGTCAAGTGTCATTCCTTCAGGTGCTTGGGTGAGCAGTAATTCAACAGAAGACATATTTTCATCAAAGAACGTGATGGGGTATACGTAAGGCTGCCCTTCAGGTGCACTTGCCACAGGAATAGATGTAAACTGCACTGGCATATCCATGGCTTCGACTTCCAAGGCATACACATAAAAACCAGAATTGTCGCCGGGTGTTAATGTAAAGCCCCCGATCACTTCCACGTCGTCTTTAAGACTCCATGAATTATTAATGTGCCTGTCTTTACCGAAGCCTGCCGTTCCTTGAAAACTCATAGAACTGTTTAAAGAGGCCAAAGAGGCACCATCAAGCTGAACCAATGAACCTGTATCTTTGGCCACTTTGGGCTCAAACATCTTAACGGTTAGCTTTTTAATCACAACGTTCAGAGGTTTTTGGGTTTGTTCATCAAAAAACTTAAAGGTCATGGCATCGTTATGGCCATCTTTGCTGTCTAGCTCACCATTGCCAACACCAAACCCATTGGCATCTTGATTCAAGTCATCAGACCCGTTCACCACTAGCTTGATGCCTTGCTGAGTGCTATCCCACTGGCTGTGACTGGTTTGAATTTGAGTATGATTGTGAAAGTCAAAAACGGCTTTATCCTCTGCGTAACTTGTGCTCATTACCAGCATCAAAGGTAATGAAAAATATTTCATTCGTTTCATTATTTTACCCACACCAATTTTTGTGGGCATTATCTATTACTTCACCTTTTAAAAAGTAGATGCAGTGCAAATATCCATAATAAGCTCTTATAAATGTCACAGAAATAAAAAAACCGCCATGAGGCGGTTTAAAATAAAGTTAATAATGGCCAGCTATAAAGCGCTTAACTGGCCACCCTCTTCCTTTACTCACTTACGTAACGAGACACACCACCATGATAGGTCAATGTAATTCGGAAGTAGTAAGGTTTAGTTTGGCTCCAATCGGCTTCGGCAAACATATTGTTAGCAGACGTCATTAGATTGTTGTCACTAATCTTGAAGTAGTAAGTATCATCATAGTACTCACTCATCCAGAAGCTATCAGGTGTGCCACCACTCACAATTGTACCAATGGCATCGGTTTCGGCACTGGTATCGCCGCTAGAAGCATAAATACTGTTGTTACCAAAAAGCTTGTCATCATTAGAATCTCTGTGAAGCTTCCAAATATATTCAACGTCTGATTCATCGGCGGCTAATTCAACTTTAATGTCATAATACCAGTTGGTATCTGCATCAACTAAAATTGGCTGATCATCATCACCCAGAATCTCGTTTCCTTCTTCATCCAGCTGATAAGCAGTTGGAAGTAGCGCTGCTATTTTAAGCTTGAAGTAATCCTGGTCACCTTGGTAGTCCACATAACCTGCTTGCCATGGTGTAACAAAAGTTACAGTGCCATCTTCATTATCAGTACGAGTGATATCTTCATTTTTGCCTTCCCCATCAAATACAAGCGTAGAATGGTCGTCTGCAAACAGACGGTCCATATTCGGCAAGTTCATGTAGTAATCTTCTACACCATTGTATTCATTTGTGGGTTCTTCAATCACAAATGTCACCATCTCACTATTAGTGCGTGCTTTTAGATCGGTTTGTTCATCTAATTCAGAGTGATAAACAGGCGAAACAATGTCACCAAAATCTGACACACTGTCATTAATGTCTTTTATTTCAGCCATCAACGAATAGCCACTATTGGCATTAGATTCGTCATCTGCCAAATCACGTACACGAATGTAGTAAGTATGATCGCTGCCATCATTTCGCTCAGGCGTGATCATAGCTGTCTTAAGAGAAGTAGGTGCATCTGACCCTAATTCATCATCTAACAAACGATCTACTTGTGAACCAATAATCGCTACAGAATAATCAACCGCACCACCAGACTCTTGGTTTTCAGTTTCTAAAAATACTTCTAGTATTTTAGGTTCATCACCTGAGACAGTAATACTGTAATAATCGGTATCGGTGCGATAAGCAATTTTACCATTAATCGCTACACCTGAATCAATCATCACGGCTGTGCCTTGAGTATCGTTCGCATCACCCGCTTCATACTGATCATTCACATCATCAGCATTAACAGTTAATACATAAGGTGCTTTCGCTAACGAGTCGCCGTCAGAGGTGGTATTGAAGATCGTACCGCCACTTGGTAAAACGGTAATGTAATAAGGGCCGTTACCATCTACTTTTAACTCAACATCATAAGCTTGTGAACCGGCATTATGTTTATGGGTTAATACTACATTGTCATCACTATCACGCACTTCCAAATCATACTGGTAAGCACCATCAGCCTCTGAGGTATCAAGGTTTACATTTAGTATTTTAACGTCGCCAGTGTTAGCGGCGGTAAAAGATGCCTCATACCAATCTGCGTCACCGTCATATTCCAACGCGCCTTCATAGGCTTGTCCAAGAGTTAATGCTGTTGCAGTGGCTTGTGTATCATTATCACCGGCTTCTAACGCATCCGACTTAGAAGTACATACTTCATAAGTCGCCGACAAGTCAAAATATTGATTGCCCTGGTCTTGTGCCAAAATGAAATAAGTGCCTGGATCTAGCTGGGCAATGATTGGGTAGGTTTTACCACTGTTCACCGCATGGCTTTCTGATATCGCTTTAAGTTGTGCCCCGTTCTCATCATATAGGCCAACCAACAAGTTTACATCTGTGTCTATTTGACGATTGAAATTCGTCACAATATGGTAAACACCAGACTCGGTTACTTCCAACTTGAACGTATCTAAATCGCCACGCTCTCCAATCACATCTAACTGACATGTAGGATCGGTAGTTATACCCATTGAAATTGCATCTTCAAAACTAGACGTGCCATCTTGTGTGGCAACATTAAGTCTCATGCTATAGATATCATTTTCATCGGCTTCATCATCACGCAAGTCTCGCACCGAAAAATAAACCGTTTGTGGCTCATCAATCACTATGTCCAAGTCTACTTGAGTGGTAGAGGTATTGCCTTCTGGTGCATGGTCGGCATATAACAACTCTTTCTTGCCGTCCTTCATTACATACGCACCCACCAGTAAATCTACATCAGGGCGACTGGTGCCACTGGTTACGGAAAGAGAAAGCGCTTGGTTCGCTTCGGTGGTTTCATATTCATACCAATCCACCTCACCTACTCGTGCGATAGAACCTACCGCAAAAGTATTGTCACCTGCTTGGGTTTCTGAATCTCCACTGCTGCTACTACCACAACCCGTGGCCATTGCTGCAATAAATGCGCAGAGTGCCGTTTTTTTAAAGATATTATTATTCATAGTGCCACCTCTTTTAATTCATTTCGTTTAGTTCTAAAGACCATTCGCTGACGTCATCTTTTAATTCGTCAGAGTGAAATTCCATCACTTTTGTTTTACTATCATTTTCGCTAGGTTCAATATTGACTTTAAATTCAACCGTAGAGAAATATGGCGAACTATCAGGGTTATCAGCTGGTACTTGAGCAATAAATAACTGCACTGTGCTTTGGCCTAGTCTGAAGTCTGCATTATTAATCCCCAAAACTTCGTCTTCCTTTGTATAGGGCAAGTTTGTATTGGGGTTGATATAGGCCTTGTTGGTTTCCGGGTTAATCCCCACATCCAAAATGTCTAAGTTATCAACACCCAAGGTAAACAGTTTACGAACCGATTGAATCTGGCCACTTTCTGTTCCCTGATTAATCACCACTTTCCCTTCATTAGTAAGGCTATAAACATAGGCATAGCGCGCGCGTAATTTAGGGTCATCCGATGAAACATTGGTGTGTTGACGAATTTCGATAGGATTAGGGTAACCATCTAAGTCTGTATCCACCGTGTCCTCAGGATGCAGATAATTAGTGCCAGCTAAAAATTCCAAACCATCTGGAATTCCATCGCCATCTGTATCGGCTATACGGCGGTCGGTACCAATTAAACTTTCTTCGCAATCGTTTAAAAGATCCTGATCGGTATCAGGCCAAACTCCACCAATACCCGCAGTACAATTATTATCCTGAACATTCATTTCCATGGGGCCATCACCATCAGGGTCTGCCTGAAACGTTCTAGGGTTAAATACATGGTCTGGGGTGGTTAATGTGTATTCCACATAATCACTGGCACCGTCACCATCGGTATCTCTTAAAGTGGGGTCGGAATACCAAGCCAACTCTTCGGCGTCCGATAAGCCATCACCATCGGTATCAAGATGGATAAGTTCAGTACCGGGTTTGCTATTCATGTTGTAGGCAATGACATACTTTAATAGGTATTCAACCGATAATCGCAAGTCAATAAAGCTTAAAAAGCTAATGGCTTCGGCATTTTCAAATTCGCTAAAGGTGCCGTCTCCAGCATTGGCCATTTTTTCAAGTACTTGGGTAGCGTATGCTTTTAACGTACTGCCAGAACCGCCATCAGGAAAGCCCCCTAACAATAGGAACGTATGAAAAGCAAAACCACCTACACCGGCCACTTCGGTCATTTCACGAATATCAGTCACGTCTTGGGCGATAACATCATCGTCCTGCACTGTGCCTTGATCTTGTGGAATACCATCGCTTAAAAACACAACAATGTATTTTGAACGCTGTACGTTCTCGGCACCGTTATCTTTCTCCACTTGAATATCTCGCTGAATATCTTTATACGCTTCTGAAAGCGTGCCAAGGTAATCAGTCTGAGTATCATTTCGCGCAGCATCTAATACACGGTTTAATTCAACTTCATTTTTAGTAAAACCAAAGTCACCGGCATCGTTACGAGTACGGTCAAATACCGAAGTACTCCACAACATTACCTCAAACGAAATGTTGTCATTCACGTTGTAGGTATTAATGAATTCTCGCACCGCATCAATACGCTCAAACGCAGGGTCTGCTCCCACTTCATTTCCATCTACCGCTTGCCCCATAGACAAGGAGCAATCGATGGCAAATAAAACCTTCACTGGAAAATTAATGGTATCTGGGTCTTGAGTCAGAAATCGTCCCTGAATAGAAGCTTGAGTACGCTCCTGGGTAAATTCCAAATCAGGTGACTCTTTACAACCCGTTACTAGGGCGATCATAAAGATCACCCCTGTAATGACTTTTAAATTAAGCCTGACAAGCATCGCCAACACCGTCTAAATTATTATCGTCTTGGTCTGGATTCGCTGTGGTAGGACAGTTATCACACGCATCACCAATGCCGTCTAAATCTGTGTCATCATTTTGCTCTGATTTAGTACGCGGGCACATGTCTGCGCCATTATCGAAGCCGTCATTGTCAAAATCTTCCTCACAAGCGTCTCCTTCTGAATCATCTAACATGAAGTCATCGCTATTGGCTTGGTCACTGTTAGAAATCAGTTTGCAGTTATCTACCGCATCAGGTACTGAGTCGCCATCATCATCGGTATCACATACATCACCGATGCCGTCGCCATCTGTATCTAGTTGAGTTTGGTTAGGGTTAAGCGGGCAATTGTCTTCATCATTAGGAATGCTGTCTCCACCACCAATTAGCACTCCTTCTTCATCATAAGCGCCATCAATGTTTTCATCACACGCATCGCCTATGCCATCACCATCAATGTCTGACTGGTCATTGTTGGCACTTTGCGGGCAGTTATCACAAGCGTCGCCATGGTCATCGCCATCTTTATTAGCAAAAGCCTCAGATACTTCAGAGAAGTTATATTTGATAGTGCCATCACCAGCCAACTCAATGCCGTTAGAAATAACGGCCGATGTGCCATTAGGAACAGAAGGACAGTTATCAGCCGTATCTACCGCGCCATCTGAGTCAAAATCTTCATCAACAGAAACGGTAGGGCCCAAATCCAGCACAACTTGAACAGGAGCACCACCACGACCAGGATTACCCACAGGTGGAGATCCACAAACATCACCACCACACTCATCAGGTAACTCAATACCATCAAGATCACTCGGGTCCAATTCGGCGTGTGCCAGAGATCCCAGCATGGTCATTTGCATGGCCAGCATTAATGCTAATCTCGTTTTCTTCATTGTTTTTTTCCCCAAATAGGTATTCATTTTTTTATTAGGTCACGCATTTAACTTATAAGGGGATGATACAGAAGAACAAAAAGTCATTTATGGACGGGTTCTACATACTGTCTGAGAACTGAGACACATCATTCAACATGAACCCAACAGAATGTAACTTTCTAAAAAATAAAACCCTTTTAAAACTAAAAAAGGCTTTTATTTAGGGGATATTTTGTGATTTTTCCAGATACGACCCACAGAGGAACGGCTAATACCACACACACGGGCCAAGGATTGTTGTGTCCAATATTTACCAACACTGGGTTGATGATGAAGCGTGAGATCAATGATCTTTTCAATGGTGCGATCATCTAGTTTTTCTTTTCCACCAGGGCGACTGGCATCTTTTTCAATGCCTTCTAAACCCTGATCAAGAAATCGTTGACGCCAACGCGCCACTTTTTGCCGTGTGGTGCTTAATTGTTCAGCAATTTCTTTATTGCTAAAACCCGCTTCGGCTAGCAACAACATTTTGGCGCGCTCAACCACCTTAAAGGCGACTGAGTCGCAGCCAACAAGCCATTGTAGTCGTAATTTTTCTTGAGGAGTTAGAGTAATTCCTTTAGCTTGGCGCATAAATTAAAAACTCTAATCTTCTGAAACCAATCGGCCGTTTACACCCTCAACAAATAAATGTATAGAATGACTTTCATTGGCATATGACAAAACATAAATTTCACCATCTTGATCGGTGAGCATTTTATTGTAACGGCCGATATCGTTCCAACGGGCAATGTCTTTATATTTATAGGTACCCTGAATTCCCAGTTCAACTGAGGTTAAGTTCTGTAATTCATTACCGCTGTAAGTCTGTAATTCGAAATAGGCAATTTGCGGAAGATTATTTTTATTCATTACCATGCTTAAGTGGCGATCAATCCCCCCCACTTGAATACCGTCTTCCACATAACCATTCTCCCATTCTGTTTCAAATACGACAATGGATTCGCCATCTTCAGTTTCAACGACCACAGACGGCTGTTTTCGAGCATGACGAAGGGAATACTCTGAATCATCAAATGGTATGTCACAATCTTTAATTACATAAGCCACATGTACATCACCATTAGCAGCTATGGCTGCGGCAATATCGACCACCTCGCAATCTTCACGTATTTCCTCAGTGACCCAGTTATTTTCTTCATCTCGGTAACCCATAAACAAACCATAGCCAGTTCGAGTACTGTCTTCTGAATAATAAAATACCAATGGGTTACCATCCAAATCTAAAATAATATCGCTAACATCGCCGGTTTTATTTTGGAACGTTCCACCGTTATCAGCGTCATTACCCGAAACTTGTTCTTCTATTTCAGCATCACTTCGAACATCACTTTCAAACTGACTGGGCATTTTTTTCGCATAAAATAAATCTGGGAAAGCATAGTTAGTTGCATCACACCCCTCATATGCGAATTGATAAATCATGTGAACATTACCTACATCATCTACCGTTAAGTCAGCATGAGCACCGGCATGACCATCTAACAAGGCACCACCAGAACGCTCCACATAACCTATGGCACCTGTGTATTCAGTCCACTGCGCACCATCAAAAACACTGAACATAGTGTCCGCAGGAATAACTCCACCTTGACATGCTTTTGCTTCACCACCACGGTAAGCTACATACAATTGATTTTGCCCATCAATCCCCATGGATATTTGGTCACTATGAATTTGCGTAGTAATTAAAGATGTAGCGGGGCTAGACAAAAATTCTTGAGTGGTTGTATTCCAAACTCCATAATTTAAGTCATAAAGACTGTCATTTGGATCTTCTGCCTCTTCTGACAAACTGTAATAAACAATGTGAATATTTTTATCGGAATCAATTACCGCATCAAAATAAGGGTTCATCAAACCATTTCGTTTAGGCTCGATTAATTTAAATTCATTCCAATAGGTTTCGCTATCGGTGAGCTCACCTGGATTAGGATCAATATCCTCTTCTTCTTCATCAGCGGTATTGCCTAAGCATGCGCTTAGCATTGCCGCCATTAAAATTAAGACAGCCAAGCGTAAAGTTTTTTCAAAGTTAAACATATTCTTCACGCCTTTTAGTTATTAGCCAAAGTGGATTGACTGGCTTTTTTATGAATCAAGCCACTTACATCATCACTATTAGTAACTTGGCGAAGTCTAACCTTTGCCTCTTTATGAAACCCATAATGAGTTAACAAGCTGGCCAAATTGGTATTGGCAGCATTATGATGAGGCTCTTCTTCTATGGCTTTGTTAAACATTTCCCGGGCCAGTTTATCTTTACCCTGTGCAATGGCCGTTAAGCCTCGCACGGTGAAAGCATCTGCTAAAATCGTACCTTTGGCCGTTTCCCCATCGATAACCGTTTGTGCAATCACACCAGCCTGACCTAAATCACCGCGTTTAAGATACGCTTTAGATAAACCCACCAACGAATCCATGTCTTTAGGATCACGTGACATGCGATTATGAAGATCTCGCAGTTCATCGTCTTTAAAGGCATCAATTGAAATTGCTGTACTGCGCGTAGTGGGTGCATACAACTGCACACTTTCACCCGTGGCTGCCAACGATGTTTGGTAATCAGACAATTTAGGATCTAGCTCTTTAAGACGCATGGACAGCTGTTCGCCTGACTGAATAAATTCTTGCCCTTCGTTGCGAATTTCTGCCACTTTTTGGGCAATGATCGCTCGGTATTGCTCACTCTCTTCTGAAGACATTTCAGGCAGTGGCGCGTCTTCTAAAAACGATGCGTACTCTTGATTTACTTCATATAAACGATATAAAGCTAATAGGCTCCACTGTGCCGATTCAAAATCGAGTACCGAGTAATAACCCCCTTGTAAGCTTTCAAATAACTGAGTTTTTGCAGATACGATGTCGTTATCTATTACGCCTTTTAAGCGGGTATTTTTAAATTGCTGCATTTGAGAGCCCGCACTGGCATACACCAATTTAGCTATGTTATTGCGCACTTCAGGAATATCTTTTCCGGCGCCCTGCTGAAAGCCTTTTAATGCTGAACTAAAGAACTTATTGGCTTTATCACTTTCACCTAAGTCCCAGTAAAGTGCTGCGATACGGCCATCTAGATCAACACGAAATCCACCTGATACATTCTTTCTTTGTGCTTCCAGCGCTTGAATGGCACCTCTTGGATTTCCTCGAATCAATTCGTTATCGGCCATGGATACTGCCATGTCTCTGTAAGTGCCGGCACTCCATTTGTATTGCGTCATTAATGAGCGGTACAAACCATTAGCCATGCCTGGCTGATTCAAGCTTTGACGAATTTGCGCAGCCTGCATTAAAAACTCTTTGGATGTAGCCGAGCCTTTAAACTGCTTAGAGTACTGTTCTAGATTGGCCGCTAATACACGATATTGTGAAGTTCGAATAGACGCTTCTATCATGCCATTAAGTACTTGCTCGGCTTCTTTAGAGTCAGGGTAATTAGCAATGATGTTTTGCCCAGTCATTTGCATGGTTTCTAAGTCGTTTTTTTCCTTACTTGAAATAAACAACGCACTTAATGCCTGAGCCCCCATGGCAGAAGATTTATGCTTCTGGGCAAACTCTAACAATTCATCTTTACCAGTTTCCCAATCCTCAATGGATGCCACTGTTAGGTTACTAACCATTTTCGCTTCAGCAGTAGAAGCCAATTCATTCACACCCTGTTTTATAGCACCATCTAATTTAGGAATTTTTGCAACCACTTCATTAAAGGCAATTAGCCCTTCGTAGTCTTCCATTATGCTGTAGGCATCTACGATCAGCTTAACCGCCGCTTTAGCTTCTTTTCCGGTGGGATACTTTTCAACAAAACGGGTAAATTCTTCAATAGACTCTTCAAACTTACCTTCGTCATAGCGAATCCAAGCAACGTTGAATAACACATTAGGAACTTTGTCTGATTTAGGGAAACTACTGGCAAACTGCTCACCGGTTTGAGCCAAACCGGACTGAGCCTGCACAGTTTGATAATAGTTTAGGCCTTTACGATCTTTAAGCGCTTCATAAAAAGACAAAGTAGCGCTGTATAAAAAGTCTTGTTTCTTTTCGGCTTTATCAGAGTGCTTAGCCAATTCTTCATATACCTTACCCGCCTGTGTAAAACGCTTTGAGTTAAACAAAGATTCCGCAAGGTTTAAGCGCATTTCTACATTAAATTCACTTTCTTCAAAAAAATCTAAGTACAACTCGTAGGCATCGGCACTTTGCGAGAAGTATTCAAT
>OJBM01000188.1_pt1 | contig 25700 bp, 26 predicted proteins | sample 1591061 | NCBI WGS metagenome assembly OJBM01 (sample SAMN05416872, study PRJEB24817) | seawater metagenome | isolation source: Sea water | place: Canada:Atlantic | collected 2013-11
CTTCAACTGCTTCAACTGCTTCAACTGCTTCAACTGCTTCAACTGCTTCAACTGCAAGATTTTCATTTGAAATTTCTTGAACTTCAACACTTGCTACTTCAACTTTTTCCTCAAGCTCACCTTCAACTGTATAAGGCTGAATGGCTTCTCGGGCTTTAGCTAAGATACCTAAGCTGTCTTCTTGGTTATTGTCTGATAAGCGCTCAATAAAGTATTCAATACCGCTTAATGCTTCGGCCAATGCATTCAACAATGCGTCACTTGGAGCATCTTGCTGGTCTGCATGGCGCTGCAGTATGTTAGAGCAAGCCCTAGAGATATTGGCGGCTTCAATCTGTGGCACCATGATTAGTGTGCCACGCAAATTCATCAGTAGTTCGCCAGCATCACCTAATAGCGATAACGGACCAGACTTACTAACATATTCAACAACTAAGTCTTTAACCTGTTCGATTAATTGCTTAGATTCATTCAATACAACCTGCTGAGCTTCGCCTAGCTGCAAGACTTCTGGCGTTTCAATTTCGCCAACACCAAATTTGTCACTTAGCCCAATAAGGGAAGCTTCAACATAAAGCAGCCCACCCGCTATATCCATTAACTCGGTATTGTTTGCTGTGTGCTCTTTCTTTACATATTCGTTTAGAATTTCAAACTGATCTTGAATAACTTTTCTGGGAGTACCTAAACCAAGCATCCCCATGGTATCGCTAATTTGTTTAAAGCCGGGCAATAAACTATTTAGCTGTTCAGGTCTGGCTTGCTTATCTTGCACCAGTACGTCTAGTTGTTCTTTTAGGCTATTTATTTCTTCTATTAAAGCGGTAGCAACAGAGCCCATTGTGGCCTTATCAGGACCACCTAGAGCGCGTCTATCTTCATCAACCACAGTATTTGAAGGCAACGCATCGGCTAAGTTGAATTCTTTTTTAGTCGCACCAATTAGACCAGTTTCAACCTCGCAGCGTGCCACGTAATAAAGAAGGTTTTTTAACAGTTCGCTACTAGACTGCTCTAGCGCACCTGGCCCCTGCATAATAATGGACTTCAGGGTCAGCTCTAATTGTTTGAGCAGCTCTTTAACTGCGCTATTAAGTGGAATTCCTTTACTGGCAATACCTTCTAATACGGCCGCAGCGGTAATCCACAAAGGATGTGCGGGGGTATTCGTTAATAGTTTAGCAAGCCTTGCCGTTACTTTTTTAAGGTACTCAATGTTACGGTCAACGTCTTTGCCTTTAAGCACACCTAGCAAAGCCACTTGGTACATTTGACGAAGCTTTCTTATTAAATCGATCACTTGCTTATCAGAAAACTGCTGTACTTGTGCGGCGTTTAACGGAGTAACTGGCTTGATGTTTGGCTGGAAAAATGAAGTCTCTGAAAGCAAGCTTTCACCACGAGAACCACGTAAATCATTAAGGACTGGTAATAAAACAACAGGCAGGTCGCGGTGACCCAATTTAATATGATCTAAATAATTGGGAAGTTGAAGAATAGCCTGCATCAACACTTCACGTGCTTCGCCTGCATTGCTAACTTTATCGTCCAGCATAGCCTGCGCAACGGCTTCCATTTCTTCAGCGAGCATAGCTGCGCCGTAGAATTCCACCATCTGCAAAGTGCCACGCACCTGATGCAAATAAGTCAGACAGAATTTCATGCGAGCGGTATCGTCTGGAGACTCTACATAAGCCTCCAGTTCATACTGCGCCTGCTTTAAAACTTCTTCTATTTCGCCTTTGACCCAGTCAAGGGCAACGTAATCATGGCGATCGCCCATGTTGGCTCCGCATCCTAGTTATTCTTTTGATTCACGCGCTTTATATACGCCGTTATAGATTTATCTTCGACAGGTATAAGATCAGGGTGATGCCAATCTAGCATTTCCCCCATACCAATCAAAAGCAAACCTCCAGGAATTAATCGATCCACTAAGTGGTTGAGTATTTCCTCACGACGTTGGCGGCGAAAGTATATTAATAAATTCTGACAGTAAATAACGTGGCGCTGAGTACTAGCCGTTTTATCTAACTGCAAAACATTAACCTGTGCAAAGCAAGTATTACGTTTAATTTCCGCTAACAATTCAAATTGATCATCGTCAGTTTGTGAGAAATATTTATTCTTGTAATGCTCACTTAGTGTTTCTATACGGCGTTTAGGAAAAATTCCCTGCCTCGCCTTATTCAAAGCGGGTACGCTAATATCGGTCCCGGTAATAATGAATGCATCATTTTCACCGTGGCGAAGTAACACCTCTTTAGCCATCATGGCCAGGCTGTACACTTCTTCACCCGTGGAACAACCAACACTCCAAATATCTAATGGGTTTTTCTTACTGTATTGCCCATGGTATTGATTAATTAATTCAGCAATATACTCAAATGCTGCTGGGTCACGAAAAAATCGAGTTTCTTGAACCGTTAAACGATCAATTAACTTAGCCCATTCAATTTTTCCTAATGGCGCATTGACCACAAACTCGTAATAAGTTTGGTAATCATCGTAAGATAATTCTCGCATGCGCTGCATCAGGCTTGATTGCAAAAATGATTTACGCTGTTCCGTGACAAAAATACCCGTGCGAGACTCCAGCAAATCCCGCCAAAGCAGGAATTGCTGTTCGTCCATGGTTGGCAGAGTCTTTAATGACCAACCTGCAGCCGACACAGCATTCACCTAACTTAGACGTTAGATTCAGGTAGCTTAAAGCCGGCTACCGATTCACGAAGCTTAGTGGCCATTTCGGCAAGGTTACCGATCGACTTAGCCGTTGCTGTTGTACCAGCAGATGTTTGAGAGGTAATCTCTTGGATTACGTTCATCGTGTTGGATATATGACCCGCAGATGACGCCTGCTGACGGGCTGCGTTGGAGATGTTTTGAATCAAGTCAGCCAAACTTTTCGATACCGTTTCGATTTCTTCAAGTGCCACACCCGCATCCTGTGCTAGACGTGCACCACGTACCACCTCGGCAGTTGTATGCTCCATGGAGATAACCGCTTCGTTGGTATCGTTCTGGATGGTTTTAACCAGCGCTTCAATCTGTTTGGTTGCCGCTGCTGAACGTTCCGCTAGACGCTGTACTTCATCGGCAACTACCGCGAAGCCTCGACCTGCGTCACCGGCCATAGATGCTTGGATTGCAGCGTTAAGAGACAGAATGTTTGTTTGGTCGGCGATGTCGTTGATCAAGGAGATGATATCCCCGATTTCCTGTGAAGATTCACCCAGACGCTTGATACGTTTTGATGTTTCTTGAATCTGTTCACGGATGTTATCCATGCCGTTGATGGTTGCCTGTACTACTTCAGCACCTTTGTTGGCGATCGTTACTGATCGCTCGGCCACCGAGGTAGACTCTGATGCGTTTGACGATACTTGGTCGATGGACACCGCCATCTCGTTGATCGCAGCCGATGCTCCGGCAATTTCTTGTGCTTGGTGTTCCGCAGCGTCAGCTAGGTGCATCGCAGTAGACTGGGTTTCTTGTGCTGCCGATGCTACCTGTACCGCTGTTTCGTTAATCGCAGTTACTAGGGCACGCATTTGGTCGATCGCGAAGTTGATGGAGTCAGCAATCGCACCGGTGAAATCTTCGGTTACGGTCGCCTGCGTGGTTAAGTCACCATCAGCAAGGTCGGCTAACTCATCAAGTAAACGTAAGATCGCCATTTGGTTTTGTTCGTTTTTACTTTCTTCTTCTTTAAGCGTACTTTGCGTCTCGCGGTATGTAGTAAAACCCACACCACCCAACATAGATAATGCAATGATCGCTAAGATATAACCAACTGACTGCAGAATTGTCCAAGAGGCCGCGCGCTCTTCATGACGTACTTCTAATTGCGAGGTTTGTTCAAGCATGTTTTGAGAAGAGTTAAATATATTGTTTGCAGACTCACGAACCTGGAATAACTCAGGGGAGGTTTCAAGAATTTCATCTACCGAGCCTGCTACGAATTCAAATAGCTCAGAGATTTCAGCAAGAGAATCGATTGCTTCATCATCTGTAACCGGCTGAATGTGCATAGCCACGTTACCTTCGATCATGCCGTTCAATACGCGACCAAAAAGGTTGGCATCTCGGCCAAAACTATCTGCCGCCATTACCGCATCATCACCACCAGAAAGTACTTTGTTTACTGATCGTACAATACGTTCTGCTAACCAAGACTGACGCTGTGCAACTGCAACCTGTTCGGCTGGGGCATCGTTATCAAGTAATATCTCTACAACTTCATCGTACTCCACCTGCAACTGGGGAATCGTTTCAGATAGCGTGGCGGCAACTTCGTGCAGCGATAATACTGTATCGCGAGTTTCTACAATTCTGTCTGCAGAATCACGGGCATCATCCCATAGAACCTGAAGATCACTAATACCTTCTACTGGGCTAGGTGGCAGGCCTGTTTCGCTATCACCATTCGTTATGTAACCCCAACGAGTTTCAAAATTCTTACGAGCAACCCCCAATAGTTTAAAGGCTTCTTCTTTACCCGCCGCCGCTTCTACGGCGTTTTTTGCGATTTGCTGTGAAAGCACTCGCAGCTCACCAGAGTGAGATATATAAGCTTTATCTTGGTCAGATTTGTATTGAACAAAGACCGTGATGAATAAGAAAGCCAAAATGAAGACAACGAAGGCTGCGATAAAAACCATTCGTGCAGTGTTATTAGCTAAATTCGATCGGATTGCACTGCCGGCACTCGCTTTCATGTTTAAACTCTCCGCCACCGTTACTACGTGTAGTTATTATAGTTATTCGACATCTACTTCCCAGCATAGGAAGTGAGTGCCGACTATACAGCAATATCCATATAGTGCTCATCTTTTACCAACGCATCAAAACTGAAGACAGGCCACTGCTCTCCATCACGCTGAAAAATTCCCGAGACAAAAGGTAATGCTTTTTCTGGTATATCAATAGAAGAAGGATCAACCATAGAATCCAGTGAAAAATGCTGTAAACCTAATAAAGCATCCACCACCAAACCGTTTAGAAAATCCCCTTTTTCTACAATTAGGGTTCTTTTAGTACGCTGAGTAGTCGCTCGCCCCCCTAAAAAGGAAGCAAGATCCATAATAGGCACTAAGCGCCCACGTACGTTTGCTACGCCCTGAACCCAATGTTTTACACCTGGTATAGGGGTAAGTTTGGGTGCAGTTAAAATTTCGCCTATATCTGACATAGGGGCAACATAACGCTTGCCAGCCAAAATAAAGCCCACTCCACGCCAATACTCTACCGCCTCAGTTTGAGAAGGTAGATCTGCCGCATGAGAACGACAACGCTGCGCAATGTCTTGCAATAAGGCGAAAGGAGTCATCATTAAGCTCCGTCAATGACACTCTGGATGGTTAACGCTAACTGATCTTCAGTAACAGGTTTAACCAAGTAGCCTTTAGCTCCTTGACGCTGCCCCCACACTTTATCGGTTTCCTGATCTTTAGTGGTTACTATAATCACAGGGATATGGGCTGTTTTATCATCTTTGGTTAATTGACGAGTTGCCTGAAAGCCATTTAGGCCAGGCATAACGATATCCATCAACACAACATCAGGTAGCTCTTCACGAGCTAATGCAACGCCGTCTGCACCATTTTCTGCTTCCAAAACCTCGAAACCCTTTGCTTCAAGCATGGTTTTCAAAGTAAATGTTTCCGTAGGTGAGTCATCTACAATTAAGACGCGCGCCATATCAACCTCTAAATAAATAAATCAGTAATGCAGGTAACCAAGTTCATCATTACGATACGTGCTGACGAATAGCACCTAATAATTCATCCTTGCTAAAAGGCTTGGTCAAATATTGATCAGAACCTACTATGCGTCCTTTGGCTTTATCAAATAAGCCATCTTTACTAGACAACATAACAACCGGTGTATCTTTAAAGTTGCTGTTATTCTTAATCAGGGCACAGGTTTGGTAACCATCTAACCGCGGCATCATAATGTCAACAAATATGATTTGCGGATGATTATCTGCAATTTTCGCAAGAGCATCGAAACCATCAGTGGCTGTAATAACATTACACCCCACTTTTTTTAATAAGGTTTCAGCGGTGCGGCGAATGGTCTTGCTGTCATCAATTACCATCACCTTAATGTTTTCGAAATTATCCGCCATAAATCAGCCTATTTAAGCTCCGTGCGTATTCTTGTTATGAGTGACAAGCCAAAAAGCGCCACATGGCCACATGCTATAAGGCCACTCTTTTTATCATAATCATGCGGTGCATTCTATAGCCGCGAAGACAGAATCAGACGTGGAACTCGTTTTTATTGCAGTTCACGGTACAATAACATCAATACCAATACTATTGGTGCTTTTATCATGGGCAAAGAATCAATGAAAAAACTGAAAGTCGGAATTATCATGGACCCAATTGAAGGCATCGCTTTCAAGAAGGACACCTCTTTAGCTTTAATGGATGCCGCTCAACGAAAGGGGTGGGAGCTGTTCTATATGGAGCAATCTGACCTTGCTCTAGAGCAAGGCAGAGCCATTGCACAAATGACGCCCATCACCGTAAAAATGGACCCAAATAATTGGTTCGAGAAAGGCCAAGCTGCTTGGGGGCCCTTATCTGACATGGATGTGATTTTAATGAGAAAAGACCCTCCATTTGACAACCAATACATTTACAGCACCTATATTCTTGAAAGAGCCGAGCAAGAAGGCACTTTAATCGTCAATAAGCCACAAAGCCTTCGAGATTGTAATGAAAAAGTGTTCGCCACGGCTTTCCCTGAATGCTGTCCTGAGGTTTTAGTAAGCCAGAACGCACATAAGTTAAAAGAATTTCATCAAAAACACGGCGATGTCATCTTTAAGCCACTAGATGGCATGGGGGGCACCTCCATTTTCCGCCTTAAAGAAAATGACCCTAACGTGAGTGTCATTATCGAAACCCTAACCAAATACGGCGTTGAACCTATCATGGCTCAAAAGTTTATACCTGAAATTAAACAAGGTGATAAACGAATATTGATGATTGATGGGGTGCCTGTCTCCCATGCTTTAGCGCGCATTCCCGCTAAAGGCGAGACTCGTGGCAACATTGCAGCAGGTGGCACAGGCGTAACCCAACCCCTTAGCGACCATGACTACTGGATTGCTGAACAAGTAGGCCCCAGCCTTAAAGAAAAGGGCTTAATATTTGTAGGTCTAGATGTGATTGGTGATTACCTAACTGAAATCAATGTAACTAGCCCAACCTGCGTGCGTGAAATTAGTCGCGACTCCAATCAAGATGTGGCCATGATGCTAATGGACGCCATTGAAAAGCGCCTTAATTAAAAATAATAAGCCTATTTAAAAAGCCAAGGTGAGCTTATTGATAATTCGCTCACCAACCCAATTGAAATAAATCGGTATCCTTAAAGTTTACGACCTAGATTGCCATTAGCCTTTGCCAGCACAATAAGGCAAAATAGCGTGTCTAATTTAGGTGACATTTCAGTGCTAATTTTGAGTATCCATCCATGAGTCAGGCAGTCGCCGTAAACGATTATGATCGCTTCAGTTTTGCCTTTTTTATGGCCGCTGTGCTGCATTTGTTAATTATATTTGGCATTGGCTTTTCCCTTCCCGAAAAACAAAACAGCGCCACCACATTAGATGTCACCATTGCTCAAAGCCATCAAAGTAAGGCACCCGAAGAAGCTGATTTTCTTGCTCAATCTAATCAAGAAGGTAGCGGCACACTTGATGAGTTAGCCGAAATGACCACCACAGAAGTGGCCGATTATGCAGCTGAAGAAATACAGGTTACCCAACAGGCTGAACAAACCGCCCGTGCCCCCAAACCCAACAAACAAGATTACCGCGCCGTATCTGCCACTGATTCCAATTACGATATAAGAAGCCACGAACTAGAAAGCCAACTGCGTGCTTTAGAGTTACCTGAAGGGCCCACCCAAAGCCTACTCGAACGAAGCCTAGCCATTGCTAGCCTTGAAGCCAAATCAGATCGACAGCGACAGACATTATCGAAAGCACCCAGAGTACGACGCTTAACGGCCAACTCGACTCGTCAGAGTAGTGATGCTCTTTATATGAATCAATGGATGCAGCAAATCGAGCGCGCTGGCAGACAGAATATGCCCAAAGAAGTTGAGCAAGATAAAATAACTGCTCGCTTGCGTTTATTAGTGTCTATTCGAGCCGACGGCACCATCCACGAATTAAAAGTGCTTGAATCATCAGGCTATATTTTTATCGATGATGCCGCTAAGCGTATCGTCCGCCAGTCTGCACCTTTCTCTCCTTTTCCAGAAGAAATGCGCCAAGAAGTTGATCTACTTGAGATCATTAGAACTTGGAAATTTACACCATCCAATTTCTCTACCAGTAATTAAGGCGGGCTAAACCATTAACCTGAAAAATCACTTTTTATTGGCCATGCCACAACTTAACGACCCATGGTTCGCTCACAGCGTTTGTTATATTTGCGATCACAATGAAGATGGATCCATGGGGCTTGTCATCAATAAGCCACTAGATATGCAGCTAACTGAAATACTTAAAGAATTAAAAATAGACGCCAGCAAACCGCAAAATCAGTTAGTTCTACAAGGCGGTCCGGTCAGTCCCGAACAAGGCTTTATTCTTTATCATGGGGAAGTGAAAGCCAAGCAAAACATGGAAATAGCCCCCAGTATCAACCTCACCACGTCAAAAGAGATTTTAGAGGAAATAGGCTTAGGGCAAGGCCCCAAAAACATGCTTATTTGCTTAGGGTATGCTGGCTGGGAAGCAGGTCAACTAGAAGCAGAAATAACCGCCAATAGCTGGTTAACTATCCCAGCCGATGACGAATTATTATTCAATACCCCCTCTCAAGACATTGCTCGCGCTGCGGCAAAAAAACTAGGGGTTGATATCAATTTATTAAGCGGCCAGTCCGGCCACGCTTAGAAGCAAAGGACACTCTCTTGCAAAGTGATGTCAGTAATAAATTTACCTCCTTTATGTCATTTGATTATGGCAAAAAACGTATGGGCATTGCCATGGGGCAACGCATCACACAAAGTGCCAACGGCATTGGCTGCATTTCAGCTGTTGATGGCAAGCCCAACTGGGAGCAATTAGATAAGCTGGTAGCAGAATGGAAACCAGATGCTTTTGTGGTGGGCTTACCGTTAAACATGGACGGCTCTGAAAGTGACATGTCTAAACGCGCAAATAAATTTAGCAAACGCATACACGGGCGATACGGCAAACCTAGCTTCACCATAGATGAACGCCTCACAACCTTTGAAGCTAAGCAAACTGCCAAAGGACTGGGGCACAAGGGCCATTATAAGTCAGACCCGGTAGATGAATTAGCAGCACAATTAATTTTACAATCCTGGTTAGAAGAAAACCCTCTTCAAGCAGAATAAACACCAGCCTATTTTGGAAACCCCATGTCATTACCACAACCAGAACAATTACTGGAAGAAATGGCCAGTCAGCTACAAAGCCAGTACATGCAGAACAATGAAGATATATTAATGGTCGGCATTCATTCTGGGGGGGCATGGGTCGCTCAAGAATTACATAAGCGCTTGAAGCTGAAGTCTGAATTAGGTTTTTTAGACATTAGCTTTTATCGAGATGACTTCACTCAAAAGGGCTTGAATCCACAGGTAAAGGGCTCGCAATTAACCAATATCGAAAATAAAACCATCTTTTTAGTAGATGACGTCATCATGTCGGGGCGCACCATTCGCGCCGCCATGAACGAATTATTTGATTACGGGCGCCCTAACAAAATCGTTCTAGCTTGCCTGTTAGACACAGGAAAAAGAGAGTTGCCCATTCAAGCGGACGTAGTGGGTGAAGTCATGAACCTGAAGGCCCACGAGCGCATTAAATTAAGCGGCCCTAGCCCGTTAGTTTTGTCTTTGGCTTCTTTAAGCACAGAAGGCCAGGAAGCATGAGATTTTCCTATTACGCTATTGCTTCATTCAATCCGCAACACATTACATCTATTCAAGGTATTCAAGCATGAGTCCCATTGATGCCAGCAGCATCCAGCTTAATGAAGAAGGTCGCCTTAAGCACTTTCTAACAACGGAAGGGCTAAGCCGAGAAATACTCACTGAAATTCTCGATACCGCCAATAGTTTTATCAGCACTCAAGAGCGCAGCGTTAAAACCGTGCCCTTATTGCGCGGTAAAACCGTGGTGAATCTATTTTTTGAAAATTCCACTCGTACTCGCTCTACCTTTGAATTAGCAGCAAAACGCCTTTCGGCCAATATTTTAAATTTAGACATTGCTCGTAGCGCCACCAGCAAGGGTGAAACCCTCATGGATACGTTATGGAATTTAGAGTCCATGTACAGCGACATGTTTGTGGTACGACACGCTGATTCTGGTGCAGCGCACTTTATTGCTCAACACATCACACCCAATGTTGCGGTAATTAATGCAGGGGATGGCCGTCATGCCCACCCAACACAAGCCATGCTCGATATGCTCACCATTCGCCGAGAAAAAGGCGCGTTTGAAAACCTCACGGTGGCCATTGTGGGTGACATACTTCACAGCCGTGTGGCTCGCTCTCAAATTTATGCACTTAAAACGTTAGGGGCCACCGACATTCGAGTGATTGGCCCCAATACACTGATCCCTAAAGATATTGAAAGTCTAGGGGTTCGGGCTTTTAACAATATGCAACAAGGCTTAAAAGGCGCGGATGTGGTTATTATGCTGCGCCTGCAAAAAGAGCGCATGGAAACCGCTTTGTTGCCCAGTGAATCGGAGTATTACCGCTTGTTTGGATTAAGCACTGACAAACTGGCCTATGCCAATTCAGATGCCATTGTCATGCACCCAGGCCCAATAAACCGTGGCGTTGAAATTGAAAGCGCGGTGGCTGATGGCGCCCAAAGCGTCATTTTAAAACAAGTCAGTAACGGTATCCCCATGCGTATGGCAGTTATGGCCATGGCCATGAGTGGCCAAACCACCACTCGTCAGGAGGAGGTTTAATTATGCTTATTCAACCTCAAAATAAAATTGCCATTCTAGGTGGCCATGTTTTTGACCCAGCCCTTGGTTTGGATGAAGTTCTAGATATATTTATCGAAAATGACACCATTGTTGCATTGGGCCTAGCGCCTCAAGGCTTCCACCCTGTGGAAACGATAAGTGCTAAAGGCAAAATGATCTTCCCCGGCTTTATCGACCTAAATGCCTTCTTGGGTGAGCCCGGCTTTAATCAAAAAGGCAGTATTGCCAGCGAAACTCAAGCAGCAGCACGGTCTGGCATTACTACCGTATGCAGCACGCCCAATAGCCAACCTGTGGTCGATAGCGCCACGCTTGCTAACCTTATTCAAGATAAAGCCCATGACGCTGGCTACTGTAATGTGCTGCCCATTGGCGCTTTAACGGCTGGCCTAAAGGGCGAACAGCTAAGTAACATGTATGCTTTAAAAGAAGCAGGCTGCATAGCCCTTAGTAACTTAGACAATCCTTTCAAAGACACTCGTGTGGCTCAGCAGTGTTATCACTATGCAATGGGTTTTGATATTCGAGTATTTGTCACCCCATTAGATACAGCACTAGCCCACGGAGGTTGCATGCATGAAGGCCCTACAAGCACCCGCTTGGGTTTAGCAGGCACGCCATTAAGCGCTGAAACTTCAAGTTTGGCTCAACACCTTATTTTATGTGAAGAAACCGGCATTAAACTGCATGTGAGTCGCATCACCAGTGAGCGTGCTTTAAAAATGATTTTGGACGCTCAACAACAAGGTTTGTCTGTTACCGCTGACGTGGCTTTAGGCAATTTATTGTTTACTGATGAAGACTGTCTAGCCTATGACAGCCTAAAACATGTGACCCCGGTATACCGTTCAGAGAGCGACCGACAAGCTTTACTAAAAGCCGTAAATGATGGGCAAGTTAGCATTTGCTCTAATCACCGCCCCCATGAATTGGCGGCCAAAATGGCTCCATTCGCGGCCACCGAGTCTGGGGTGAGCGTGCTAGACAGTTTCGCAAACGCCTTGTTTAGTTTGGTAAAATCTCAGCAACTAACCTTAAAAGCAGCAATTACTGCAGTGACCTCGGCCCCCGCTAAAGCCATTGGCCAAAACCTTGGAGAGTTGTCCTTAGAAAAAAGGGCCGACCTTTGCATTGTGGACATGAATGGGCAAAGCCAGGTAACGCTAGAAAGCATAATCTCAAAAGGGCATAACAACCCATGGCTTGAGCAAACTTTGCCCGGTAAAGTCATGTGCACCATTAACGGCGGCCACATCGTTTACCAAGCTTAAGTTAGGATGCGTTAGAAGGGTAAGCAATCCACATCTTCAGCAAGCCATTGCTGACTTAATAATGTGCTTTGGCGCTGAGGATAAATGAGCTTGCTAAGTAAGCAACGTGTATGGCCTTGGTGAATAAACAAACTGTGATAATGACGCACAAATTGTTGCGCGTCATTTACGCTCTGCAACATTAATTTGCTCTCTACCAACTCCAACTCTTTAAATAACTCTTCTTTGAATGGCCCTTGCGCATTTAGTTTTTGTTCATTCAATTGGGCTTTCAGAAACTGTGTATCGGCCAGTATTTGCGCCTCAGCTTCTCCTGCTACTTTCTTGTATTCACTAAATGCCCAAACGGCAAATATAAAGACTGCTGCAATGAGCAATGTGATGATTTTTTTGAACATAGTTTTTAGTTAAATTTTCTTGAAGGAGCCCCATAAATAAAAAATTTACGGGGCTATTAAATTTAAGAAATGAAATTATTTTTGCAGGGTTAAACCCTTGGTTGCATTGGATAATTGCTCAGGGTCTTCTGAAGCAAGTTTAATCATTAAGCGTAAATCATTGGCGCTATCAGCATGGGTTAATGCATCTTCATAGGTAATTTCGCCCGCTTGATAGAGTTTAAATAATCCCTGATCAAAGGTTTGCATACCTACTTCAGTTGACTTGGTCATTAACGCTTTCAATTCATGCACCTCCCCTTTACGGACAAGGTCCGCCACCAAGGGGGTATTCAACAATACCTCAACCACCGCTCGTCGACCTTTACCATCTGGAGTTGGCACCAACTGTTGAGCCACAATGGCCTTAAGGTTTAGCGATAAATCCATCCAAATTTGCGAATGTTGATCTGATGGGAAAAAGTGAATCACCCTATCCAAAGCTTGGTTAGCATTGTTAGCGTGTAACGTGGCCAAACACAAATGACCGGTTTCAGCAAAAGTCACAGCGTGGTTCATAGTTTGTGCACTTCGCACCTCACCAATCATAATCACATCAGGTGCTTGTCGAAGGGTATTTTTAAGGGCTATTTCAAAAGAGTCCGTATCAAGGCCCACTTCACGCTGAGTCACAATACAGCCCTGATGCTGGTGCATAAATTCGATAGGGTCTTCGATAGAAATTATATGGCCACGACTATTTTGGTTACGATAACCAATCATGGACGCAAGCGAAGTGGATTTACCTGCACCGGTTGCCCCCACAAATAATACTAAGCCACGCTTGGTCATGGCGATTTCTTTAATGATTTCAGGTAAGCCCAGCTGCTCTATTTCTGGGATGTTAGTTTCAATGCGACGTAACACGATCCCAGGTAAGTTTCGCTGTACAAATGCGCTGGCACGAAAACGCCCTATGCCGCTGGCACTTACCGCGAAGTTAAGCTCTTTCTTTTCTTCAAACTCAGTAATTTGCACAGGCGACATTAGGCTATAAATCACTTCCTTTGTTTGCTCTGGACTCAATGGTGTTTTAGTAACCGCGTGAAGGCGACCATGCACCTTCATGCTAGGTGGAACGCCGGCGGTTATAAATAAATCCGAAGCGCTTTTATCAATCATAAGGCGTAAAAGCCTGTCAATTTCCATACTACCTACCTTCGCGCAAAGTGTGCTAACACTAACAATGACTCAAACATTTACATTAAAAATTTTCAGGGACTTTGGCTTTTTCACGGGCAGATTCAGGCGTTACCAAACCCTTTTGAACCAGATTTTTCAGATTCTGATCCATGGTAATCATGCCAATGGAGCCACCCGTCTGAATGGCGGAATACATTTGCGCCACTTTATCTTCACGAATCAAGTTACGAATAGCAGGTGTGCCAATCATGATTTCGTGACAAGCCACTCGACCACCACCTTTCTTTTTAAGCAAACACTGAGAAATTACCGCCTGCAAAGATTCCGATAACATGGAACGTACCATGGATTTTTCTTCACCAGGAAATACATCCACAATACGGTCAATGGTTTTTGCCGCACTGGTGGTGTGCAAAGTACCAAATACACAGTGACCGGTTTCGGCAGCCGTGAGCGCCAAGCGAATGGTTTCTAAATCTCGTAATTCACCTACCAAGATGACATCGGGATCTTCACGCAGTGCACTTCTTAAAGCTTCGTTAAAACCTAATGTATCTCGGTGTACTTCACGTTGGTTCACCAGTGATTTTTTACTCTGGTGTACAAATTCTATGGGGTCTTCCACGGTCAGGATATGCTTGTAATGCTGATCGTTTACATAATCAACCATGGCCGCAAGGGTGGTGGATTTACCAGAACCGGTAGGGCCTGTCACCAACACCAAACCACGGGGCTTCAATGCAAGATCTTTAAATATTTGCCCCATGCCTAAATCATCACAGCTTAAAACTTTAGACGGGATGGTACGAAATACTGCACCCGCACCGCGGTTTTGGTTAAAGGCGTTTACACGAAAACGCGCCACCCCAGGCACTTCAAAGGAGTAATCGGTCTCGAGAAATTCTTCAAAATCTTTACGCTGCTTATCATTCATAATGTCATACACCAAAGCATGCACTTCTTTATGGCTTAATGCAGGGAGATTGATACGGCGAACTTCACCATCCACACGAATCATGGGTGGTAAACCAGCAGACAAATGTAAATCGGAAGCGCCTTGCTTAGCTGAAAACGCTAATAATTCGGTAATATCCATGAATCTTTTGACTCCCCTGATACAACATAACCATCATTGACATGAGTGTAGTTCACCCAGATTACCGTCCGTGCGATAATCTTTTAATCAAACTTATTAATACTCTAAGCAATGAGCGCTATATTCTTAATTGATGACAGATCTTTATTGATGATATTCACGCATTGTAACGAGACCAGAAAATAAAACCATGTCCGATTTCGAAGCCCCTGATAGTTTAGCTCAGCCCTTTCAACGTGTGCGATCACAAATTGAATTGGCTTGCCAGCAAGCCCAACGCCAACCTGACAGTGTGGCGTTGCTGGCTGTCTCTAAAAAGCACCCCAGCGCCAAAATTAAACAACTTCACGCATTGGGGCAAAACAGCTTTGGTGAAAATTACGTGCAAGAAGGGGTAGAAAAGGTTCAAGAGCTATCTAACCTAGGCATAGAGTGGCACTTCATTGGCCCTATTCAATCGAACAAAAGTCGTTTAGTGAGTGAGCATTTTCAATGGGTGCACACCCTAGACAGCGAGAAACTGGCACGACGTTTAAATGAGCAAAGACCTGAGCACATGGGGCCGCTTAACGTACTCATTCAAGTTAACATAAGCGAACAAAGCTCTAAGTCAGGCCTTCATGTAACTGAAGTCACTGATTTTGCCAAAACGGTCTCCAAAATGCCGAATTTAAAACTACGTGGCCTAATGTGTATTCCTGCTCCCTTAGATGAAGCGCCGTTAAAAGCAGATTTTTCAAAAATGCATCAGGCATTTGTCGAGTTGCAAAAAAACTACCCACAAGTGGACACCCTTTCCATGGGCATGTCAGGAGATTTATCCAGTGCCATTGAATGTGGCAGCACCATGGTGCGCATTGGTAGCGCCTTATTTGGCCAGCGCCCCAGCTAACTAAAATAGCCTTTTATAAATTAACTTTTACTATTACGGATACTAGGATTGAATATGACAACCATTGCATTTATTGGCTCAGGCAACATGGCCGGCGCCATCATTGGTGGCCTTGTGGAAAACGGTTTTGATAAACAAAGTTTATGGGCCAGTGATCCAAGCCAAGACAGAATTAATGAGCTCACCAATACTCTGGGTATTCAGGGTACCACGAACAACATTACTGCCATTGAGCAGGCGGATGTGGTGATACTGGCCATTAAGCCTCAAGTGATGGAAGCGGTGCTTTCCCCTCTTAAAGAAGCTTTGCAAGAAAAAAAGCCACTGATTATTTCTGTGGCCGCCGGCATAAATTTACACAGCATTAATGCCTGGACTGGTGGCGATTTAGCGATTGTGCGCTGCATGCCCAATACTCCAGCCTTAGTGCAACAAGGGGCCAGCGGCCTATATGCCAACCAACAAGTAAGCGAAAATCAAAAAGTCATTAGCGAGCAAATATTAAACGCTGTGGGCATGAGTGTATGGGTAAATGAAGAAACACAGCTCGATGCCGTCACCGCTGTGTCAGGCAGTGGCCCGGCTTATTTCTTTTTATTCATGGAAGCCATGATAGAAGCAGGTACGAAATTAGGATTAAGTGCAGAAACAGCAAAAGAACTCACCCTTAAAACAGCCCTAGGAGCGGCCACCATGGCCAGCAACAGCAGTGACTCCCCAAGTGAATTGCGCAAAAAAGTCACATCCCCTAATGGCACCACAGAAAAAGCCATTAACAGTTTTATTCATCAGGATTTATCCAAAATAGTCGAAACGGCTTTGCAAGCCGCCAATGATCGTAGCGTTGAGCTGTGTAAAGAACTGGGGGCCTAACTGTTAATAAACAACGCCGCTCAATATTAAGCGGCGTTGTTTATTCTATTTATATTAAAGTAAGCCACGCTCAGCCATGGACACCACTTCGCCTTCACCCACGATAAAATGATCCAACACTCGTATATCCACCAGCTGTAAAGCTTTCACTAATTTCACAGTAATCCTCTCATCACTACTGCTAGGCTCACTCACACCAGAAGGATGGTTATGGGCAAAAATGACGGCAGCGGCGTTAGTAGACAAAGAGGCCTTAACCACTTCCCGTGGATAAACGCTGGCCCCATCTATGGTGCCCTGGAAAAGCTCTTTAAATTCAATCAGCCGATGCTGGGAATCTAAAAAAAGACAACAAAAAACTTCATGGGGAAGGTGTCGTAAACGCGTGGTTAAGTAATGTTTCACATCTTCAGGATTACTAAAGGCTTGCTCCTTGTGAAGAGACTCCTTCAAATGGCGCTGCGACATTTCCAATACGGCCTGTAGCTGAGCATACTTAGCTGGGCCTAAACCTAGGTGCTGGCAAAATTGCGCTTCACTTGCCTGCAATATAAAACGTAAACCACCAAATTCTGATATTAAATGACGAGCCAAGTCCACGGCACTTTTGCCTTTCACACCAATTCGCAAGAAAATAGCCAGTAGCTCTGCGTCGCTCAAGCTACCAGCCCCTTGCGCTAAGAGTTTTTCACGAGGGCGCTCACCCTCTGGCCAATCTTTAATGGTCATAATTCATCCTTGATAACCCTAATGGAGCACCACCGTGTGGCTAAATTTTGCAGATTTTATTCGCCGTGATTATTGATATACTGCGCCAAGTATCGGCTAGAGCAAAGGACCAAATGAGCACATATCTCAGTCCTTCCTTAGTAAAGATTTACTGGCCATTTATGAAAAGGATACACAGTGCACAGACTACGCAATAAAAGAATCTTGCTTGGCATTAGCGGCGGCATAGCGGCCTATAAAAGTGCTGAACTGGTACGAGCATTAACAGGTGCTGGCTGTGATGTACGCGTGGTCATGACACAAGGGGCAAAAGAGTTTATTACCCCTCTTACTCTGCAGGCGCTGTCTGGTAACCCTGTGCACCACAGCCTACTAGACCCAGAAGCCGAAGCCGGCATGGGCCACATTGAATTAGCCAAGTGGGCCGATTTCATTTTAGTCGCCCCTGCCAGTGCTAATTTTATTGCAAGGCTCGCAGCTGGCATGGGGGACGATTTACTCACCACATTATGCCTAGCAAGCATAGCGCCTTTGGCTATTGCACCGGCCATGAATCAAGCCATGTGGTTAGATGCCAGCACGCAGGCCAATATTAAAAAAATTCAAAGCGTAAAAAGCATTCAAATATGGGGGCCAGATCAAGGCCAACAAGCCTGTGGTGATGTGGGCCCGGGGCGAATGATTGAGCCTATCAACCTTGCCCAATTGCTCGCGCAACAATTCGAAAGTAAAGCACTAAGCGGAAAAACCGTTCTAATCACCGCAGGGCCTACTCGCGAAGCCATCGACCCAGTCCGATATATTAGCAATCACAGCAGCGGCAAGATGGGCTATGCGCTAGCCACTGCGGCCCAAGAAGCGGGTGCTCAGGTGGTGATCATTAGTGGCCCAGTACAAATACCACCACCGGATCGTGTACAGGTAATAAGTGTTGAAAGCGCTCAACAAATGCTAGAAGCGGTTGAAGCAAAGCTGGCTGATACAGACATATTTATTGGTGCCGCCGCCGTAGCCGACTACCGACCAGCTAATTTGGCCACGCAAAAAATCAAAAAGAACAATGATGAAATGGCCATTCATCTGGTGAAAAACCCCGACATCATTGCCCTTGTAGCTGCTAAATCAGATAAACCTTTTACCGTGGGGTTTGCCGCTGAAACTCAAGATATACTCAGCTACGCACGAGGCAAGCTTGAGAAGAAGAACCTCGATATGATCATCGCCAATGATGTGAGCAATAAAGAAATTGGTTTCAATAGCGACGACAACGCCGTCATTGTGATCGAAAAAGACCAAGAAAAAGAATACCCCCAAGCCAGTAAATATCAATTGGCTCAGCAAATCATTAGCCACATTACCAATAAGCTTTAAGCCATATTTATAAGCATTGAAGACAAGAGAAAAACATGAAAAAACGTTTCCAAGTAAAAATTCTAGATAAGCGTCTAGGCAACGATATTCCCATGCCTCATTACGGCACCGATGGCAGCGCGGGCTTAGATTTACGCGCCTGCCTTGAAGACACGCTAGTGTTGAATCCAGGCGAAACCAAATTAATTCCCACTGGTATGTCGGTTTATATCGAAGACACAGGCTTAGCTGCCATGATTTTACCGCGCAGCGGATTAGGGCATAAACACGGTATTGTATTAGGTAACTTGGTGGGACTAATCGATAGCGACTATCAAGGTGAATTAATGGTGAGCTGTTGGAACCGTAGCGATAAACCTTTCACCATGGAAATTGGTGAGCGCATTGCCCAATTGGTCATTGTACCGGTTATTCAAGCTGAGTTTGATTTAGTCGATGAGTTTAAAGCTACCGAACGTGGCGAAGGTGGTTTTGGTTCAACGGGCACCAAGTAGCCTCCAATTAATCAAGGCACCCTTAGTGGTGCCACCTCCTAATTGAGATTAAGCGATTTTATATGACTGGAATTGCCACTGAGATTTTTCGAGAGTACGACATTCGTGGAACGTACCCTGTCAAACTGAATGAAAGCCTAACCCTTTTAATTGGCAAAGCCCTTGGCAGTGAAATTCTCATATCTGGTCAGCACTATTGTTATGTGGCTTGGGATGGTCGTCATTCAAGCCCCTCATTGCGCGATGCGCTCATTAAAGGCATTACCAGCACTGGCTGCCATGTAAAAATCATTGGCGCCGCGCCCACTGCGGTGGCATTTTGGACCATTAAACAAAATGGCCAAAGCTGTGCCATGATTACCGGCAGCCACAACCCCAAAGAAGACAACGGTATTAAAATCGCGGTGGCGGGTAGCCCGCGAAGCGGTGATGATATTCAGGTCTTACTATCACGCATTCAATTGAACTTGTTCCATGAAGGGGCCGGGAAAATTGAGGATGTGAATTATTTATTAAAAGACTACACCACCCGCATAGCTCAAGACCTCACTTTGCAGCGCCCCCTAACAGTGGTATTAGACGCAGGCAACGGCATTGGTGGCCCATTTGCCCTTGAAGCTTTAAAAGCCATGGGCGCTAAGGTGATTGAAATTGCATGCCAGGTAGATGGGGACTTCCCCTTGCACCACCCCGACCCTGCAATTGAGAAAAATTTAAAATGGCTTAAAGAGGCAGTCATTAAAGAAAATGCGGATGTGGGGCTGGCCCTTGATGGAGACGCTGACCGAATAGGGGCTGTGGATAACAAGGGTCACTCTATTCTGCCAGACCGACTTAGCCTGCTATTTATTAAAGACATTTTGCTAAATCAAGAACACTCAACACACAGTAAACCCACTGTTTTATTTGATGTGAAGTGCACCGAACAACTTAATGAAAGCGTCACCTTATGGGGTGGACAGCCTCATATGATTCCCACCGGTCACACCAGTATGAAACACGCCATTAAACAAACCAATGCGGTTTTTGCCACCGAGTTAAGCGGCCATATTATTTTCAACGATGAAAATGGCTTAGGGGTAGATGATGGGATTTACGCAGGTCTTCGCTTATGCCATTTATTAAGTCAGCATTCCACCCCCTTAAACACCTTAATGGCTGAATTCCCAGAAACCATCAGCACCCCTGAAATTCAAGTGGCCGTTAAAGAAGACGAAAAGTTTTCCATTATGTCGCTTATCCAACGTCATGCTTTTAAGGATTACCCCACTTCCCACATCGACGGGGTTAGAGTCTCTTTTCCACAAGGTTGGGCATTAGTGCGGGCCAGTAACACCACCGCCTGTTTAACTTTGCGCTTTGAAGCAAATGACCAACAAGCCCTTAACGAAAATATAAAGTGTGTTCGCGAAGAATTGCATAGATTACACCCCAGCTTGGATTTAAGCGCTATTTAACGCCCATGAGCAATTTAGCTTTATCTCAAGCAGCGGGTTATAATTGCTGACTATATTTATTGTCACCTCTTACCAATATGCGAACCGCCATGCCTTTATCTCGTGATGCCGCCTTTAATATTGCTCAAGTCTTGAGTGAGGCCCTACCTTATATCCAACGCTTTGTAGGCAAAACGGTCGTGGTTAAATACGGCGGCAACGCCATGACCGAAGATGATTTAAAAAACAGCTTCGCTCGCGACATGGTAATGCTAAAACTAATTGGCATTAATCCAATCGTGGTCCATGGTGGCGGCCCTCAAATTGGCGATTTATTAGACCGATTAAAAATTGAAAGCCATTTTGTTAATGGCATGCGTGTCACCAACACCCAAACCATGGATGTGGTTGAAATGGTTTTGGGTGGTTCGGTTAATAAAGACATCGTGAATTTAATTAACCAAAATGGCGGACAAGCCATGGGCCTAACCGGTAAAGATGGCCAGTTAATTCGCGCTAAAAAATTAAAGGTGACTCACCAAAGTCCTGAAATGCAGCAGCCTGAAATCATAGATATCGGCCATGTGGGTGAGGTCGATCACATCAACACCAAGGTGTTAGAGATGCTGGCTAATTCCGATATTATTCCGGTTATCGCCCCCATTGGTGTGGGTGCTAAAGGAGAGTCTTATAATATTAATGCAGACCTAGTCGCGGGCAAAGTAGCGGAAGCGGTTAGCGCTGAAAAACTATTGCTGCTTACCAACATTGCTGGTCTATTAGATAAAGAAGGTAATATTTTAACCGGCTTAACCACTGCTCAGGTAGATGGGCTAATTGAAGACGGTACTATTTATGGTGGAATGTTACCCAAAATTCAATGTGCACTTGATGCTGTGAAGGGTGGCGTTCGAAGCGCTCATATTATTGATGGCCGTGTAAACCACAGCACCATGTTAGAAATTTTCACCGACGAAGGTGTGGGCACGCTTATCACCAATAAGTAAGCCAAGTTTAGTGTTCTGTTGTAATCTTTTTTCTTATAACAGAGCACTAATATAAGAGACCTCTGCCAAACACAGAGATGAATATCAAACCAGATCACGAAAAACGCTTTTTTACGTTGCAGCCAGAAGTTTGTGACATTAGGATGGGCATCCCCTCGGTGATCTAAGCACATAAGTTTGTATGACGGATACTGAACAAAAACCTTCTCGTAAGCAGCAAATTTTGCAGGCACTTGCACACATGCTGGAAGTGAATCCTGGCGCGCGCATAACCACTGCCAATTTGGCAAAAGAAGTGGGTGTAAGTGAAGCGGCTTTATATCGTCACTTTCCCAGTAAAGCCAAGATGTTTGAAGGGCTTATTGAATTTATTGAAGCCACTATCTTTACGCGAGTGAATAGAATTCGCAGCGAATACGATGGCACGCTTTCTCGCATTGAACACACCATGACCTTGATGCTGACCTTTGCTGAAAAGAATCCTGGGATGTGCCGTATTCTCACCGGAGACGCCCTCTCAGGGGAAACCGAACGTTTGCGAGTACGCATTGCTCAATTTTTTGAGCGCTTAGAAACACAGCTTAAGCAAATTTTACGTGAATCAGAATTACGTGATGTAAAAGTGACCAGCATTGATTCTGGCGCAGCAGCCAACATGCTATTGGCTTTTCTAGAAGGTCGCATTCGCCAATATGTACGCAGCGAATTTTCCGCTAAGCCACTGGTAAACTGGCCTGAACAATGGTCGTTTTTAGCAAGAAATTTATTGGTAGAAAATGATTTAGTCGAGCAGTACTAGATTACGTAACACTAGGTGAACATTCATCCACCTAGTGTACCTCCCCTCTTCCCACTCAATGCAATATAGCACTTTTAAAGTGCTTATAAATTAAACACCGTAGGCTTTTCTATACGCTTCAATGGCGGGCAGGTGTTGCTTAAATTCTGCTTGCTGTGCCACATAACTCATCACTTGCTCTAGCTTCACAATGCTAATAACAGGAATATTGTAGTCACGCTCCACTTCTTGAATAGCAGATAATTCGCCTTTACCTTTTTCTTGACGATCCATGGCAACAATAACGCCAGCAGGCTTAGCGCCCCCTTGCTCTTCTAGCAACGCCATCACTTCACGAATGGCAGTACCCGCCGTGATCACATCATCAATAATCAGAACATTGCCTTCCAAAGGCGCGCCCACTAAAGAACCGCCTTCGCCGTGAGCTTTTTTCTCTTTGCGGTTAAAGGTGTAAGGGGTTTCGCGGTCGTGCCATTCAGACAACGCCATGGCAGTAGTGGCAGCCAATGGGATACCTTTATAAGCAGGGCCGAACAATACATCCATTTCAACGCCTGAATTGACAATGGCAGCGGCATAACTTTTTGCCAGTGTGGCCATGGCTTTGCCACTATTGAACAAACCCGCATTAAAGAAATAAGGGCTAATACGGCCAGACTTCAATTCGAACTCGCCGAATTTCAATACGCCTTGCTCAATAGCAAATTCAATAAACGCCTTTTGGTAATCCTGCATGTAAAAACCCTGTCTACACTGAATCTAAGGGAAGGGTAAACCCAATAGCCAGTATTCGCCATTGTTAACATAAATGGTCTAACTGCGCTAAATTGAGATTACAAAGTCGGGTATTTTAACGACTAATACTATAATTCCCATCATACAAACAAAAATAAGCAAAATAATTACCTTAAGGATCTTTAGAACTGTGATTTCTGGCGTAAATGGAATGTTTAAAGGTGTCTGCCCCTTAAAAACTGCGTATCATAGCCGGCTAAAGAATTTGAGGCCCTCAATGAAGGCTAACAACGTGCAATTGATCGGAATAGATTTGGCGCCAAAGGTGTACACCTTATGAAGGTAATGAACGTACAGGTGGATGGACTAGAATCTGCTGTAGCAGACGGTTTTTATGATTGGCTTGCCAAACACGAAGCCGATGTTATTTGTGTGCAAAACCTAAAGGCTAAGGAATATCAGCTAAGCGATGCTGTGCTGTACCCTGACGGCTACAATGCTTATTTTTTTGATGGCGAGCCAGATCACTACAGTGGCGTGGCCATTCTTACCAAGAATATGCCAAAGGCCATTATGACGGGTTTGGCGTTTGAATCTTGTGATCGCTATGGGCGTTACATTCAAGCCGATTTTGAGCAAGTGTCTATTGGCTCGATCTTATTTCCAAATGTTGATGAATATAACACCATTGAAGACAAACTGGCCTTCCAACAAGAATTCATTGAACACCTTAAAAAAACCAAACGTAAACGCCGTGAGTTTATATTTGCAGGACACTTTGGTGTGGCTCATAAATCGGTCGATTTAGCCAACTGGAAAGAAAACAAAAACCAGCCAGGTTTTTTACCTGAAGAACAAGCCTTTATGGACCAAGTCACTGGCCCATTGGAATTCTTTGATGCGTTTCGTGAAGCGAACTTTGGTGAAAACCAATTTACTTGGTGGCCAGACGCTGAAGCGGCTCGTCGTAACCAAGATGGCTGGCGTCTTGATTACCAAATTTGCACCCCTGAACTGCGCCAGTATGTGGTTGATGCAAAAGTCGACAGAGACACTATTTGGGGCGGCCAATATGGCGCAACCATCATCGAATACGAACTAGATTAAAGCGACGCTTGCTAAGCCTTCTCGAAAATGAATCGAGTAGGCTTTTACTTTTCTCAATCTCTCCCTGAATACTTGCCAATTACTGAATCGCGCTTAACTGGTCTTTTCTGAGCGTTTGTATGTCACCATAATAACCAATGGCGGCTCCTTTTATGGCATCACTGTCGGTCATGAAGGCGATAAAATCTACGCTCTGTATTTCTTCATCAAACATAGCTTGCCAATCTGCCTGTATGTTTCGAGATAGTGTTTGCCACTGCATTTTAACCTGAGCCTCACCACTTACTACTAACACTCGACTATTACGATTAGGCGCCCAATGAGCACCGATGGATTGATTGCCCGACCAAACATACTGCAGGGTTTTCGCATCGCCAAACAAAGCTTGTTTTCCCACCACCATGCGCAAAACAAAGTCGTCTCCTTCTGATTGCGTTTCATCAAACTCGGTAATTTTTTCCTCTATGCCTTGATTGCTCATTTCCATAAAGAATGGAAGTTGCTGCGCGGTCCACTGCCATTGCAAAATAGGAGTGACAGATAAATCAATAGGACTGAAAAACCGGTACCCAGAGGCGCTATTTTCACTACTGGCTCGAATCACCACACCTTGTTCCATATCCATAATAGGCTCGTATTGGCTCTCACCTAAAATGGTGTAACTGCTCCAATCATCCAAGTTCCCTTGCTGTAATAAAGGCTCTGCCTCACAAGCTACACTCAGTATCCATGGTACTAACACAGCGAAGTAAAACTTCATTTCCTGACCTCTTTATTTTTATTATCAGTCTTTTGGCGGGCCACACTATTACTTGGTTTTTGCCTTAGCAAGGTCATTATTGGAAAGTGTCGACTGTTGACCAAAAATGGCTGGCTTAGGCATTTTCTTTAGTACTTATGTAGGAATAAAGGGAGTTGTTTTGGTACTAATGGTTTAAAAAATAAACGACTAAAGAACTAGGTGATGATTATTGTAATGAGCCCTAATCTATTGCCCAAGTGTTGGAAATGAAAAGAATCGTGGGAGGAATAAAAGGCCTTAATTGGTCGAGCAAAGCAGGTATCAGAGCCGGGCAATTGTTTTTCCATGGCACCGCGTCATGGCTGGCAGGGATGCCTTAGAATTATTTAAATTTTACTGAACTGGAAAACGCCGCTCTTTGCCATGACCGCCATGGATGGTGGAAATGAAAATAATGCAGGATGCAATTATTTTTCCTTGGCATCGCGTCATTACTGGCAGGGCTGCCTTAGAATTAATTAAATATTACTAAACTGGAAAACGCCGCTCTTTGCCAT
>OJBM01000189.1_pt1 | contig 25484 bp, 23 predicted proteins | sample 1591061 | NCBI WGS metagenome assembly OJBM01 (sample SAMN05416872, study PRJEB24817) | seawater metagenome | isolation source: Sea water | place: Canada:Atlantic | collected 2013-11
CTGTCTCTACCACTGTGGCTTTTACCAACCCTTCAGCTGGTAGACCATCTAATACAATGGAAATAATTCTTGCCATGGCAAAGGTTAAATACATCACACTGCCCACCACACTGGCAGTAAAGCTCATTTTTTTTATAAATGCCCCTGAAATAATAATTAAACCACTGGCCAACATTAACCCTCCTAGACCACGGATATCGTTAAATAGGCTAACATCTTGAGCAAGGTTCACACCGTGCTTGGCTGAAAACTCCAACGGGAAAAATAGCGTAGCGCTGCCTACGACTAAAATTAGCAGACCGGCTAAAAATAAAATGACTTGTAATATTTTTGATTCTTTCATGTTGTTATGGGTCTTTGGTTAGTGATTTTGTGAGTGATGAAAAGTGATAATTAATCTAACTAAACAAAACTCTTGGATTTGCTAAATTTTTTGTTTTTACATTTTTTAGTACATGCCCCATACCGGGCGCACATATTTTTGGTAGTAAATCCAAAAGGCGGTAATGCATAAAATACAAACTTCGGTTATCAACACCCATTGCCCGCCATAATTGGGATCCCAATGACTTATTCGACTTGTGAAACGACTCTCTAGATCAAAGGGCCAAAACATTAAGGGCCCATCGTCTACATGGGTGTAAATATCTATAAGGCTATGGGTAAAACAGCCTGCGATAAATATTTTCATAGCCTGCTGATATGGCCCGACACACTCAGACACCACCAATAGAAGCCCAAGTGAAACAGGTGAATGAAAAATATTATGCAATCCAATCATCACCTCATTGCCTTCATACAAAGCCCTGAAGGCTTTTACGGTTTCATCTACATCACCTGTGAATAGAAAAATGCAGGCAAATACTAAGCAAATGGGAATGTCTGGTAAGGCTGCGCCTAACAAAAAATATTTACGATACTTTTCATCTACACCCAACTTAGAAAACAGTAAGTAGTTAATGGCCACATGGGTGGGAGTTTTCATGTTACTCAACCATTGATTCATTTATAAAGCGCATCTTAGTGCTCATGAATCATTTAGGTTTGATATTTTTTGCTGTTTTATAAAAGGCGATTGCCAATGAATGTAAAAGCGTTAATAGCCCCCTACAAGTAACGCTGTCACACCCTTATCGAACAGCCCTTGCTATCACACAGTGCCTTTAGCAAATTACCTTAAGCCAGAGCATTACGTAGGGGCGCATTTTTAGCACGACTAAAAGTATATTCGCTATCTTTGAAGCATTTCTGCTACCGCTCATAATGGTTTTTGGTACTCACAACAGCCATGACCACCGAGCTTCATTAGGCACCAAAATGATCGACTTATACACAGATGCTAGGCCTGACGACTTAAAAATATCCATCGCCCTGGAAGCGCTGGACCTTGAGTATCAGGCTCACCGGATTTATCTGCGGGGCGATCAAATGACAGATGAATTCACTAAAATGAACCCCAATCAAAAATCCCCTGTTGAAAGACGGTGCAATCACCCTTGCCGAATAAGGGGCCATTCTTTATTACCTGGCTTAAAAGACTGGGAAATTACCCTCAAGTGATTTAGGGCAGCTCAGTAAAGTGATGGAACTATTGATGTGACAAATAAGTAGGCTGGGCCCTTATTTTGGCCCACTTATGAGGTGGGGTGGTGCTTGGAGTAATGGGTTTCCTACCGTAACAGCCCGTTATCAAAAAGAAATAAACCGCCTTTTCTCCTTGGGTGCGCATGGCAAATATACACCCGCTAGGAGAAATGCTGTCCTTAACTGACTGAGCAATTTAAAGCCTTTGTAGCGCGGTGATGAGCTTAGGTAAGTGACACAAGTAATTAACCGATTTCTTTTTCCCATAACAAGTTGGTGACTTAGCGCAACAATGTGTTGCGTGAGGCTAGCTAATGACAGCAAGTTATATCAAAAACGCTAGCTGTTCATTCACTAAAGTTTACCTATACAAGTTACTTTTTACAGCAACTCACACCTAACACATTGGAGTTCAACATGTTTCCCTTTAAGAGAGCAGTGGCTGCCCTAGCCATAAGTCTAAGCGCAGTATCAAGCTTCGCACTAACCGCCCAAGAAAAAGGTTTGGAAATTTCTCAACAAATTAAACAACGTGACAGAGGCTGGGTGGATAACAGCGCTGACATGTTAATGGTGCTTAAAAACCAACAAGGCCAATCCAGTATTCGCGAGGTAAAAATTAAAACCTTAGAACAACTGAACGATGGAGATAAAAGTTTAACCAACTTTAACATGCCTAAAGATGTTAAGGGCACCAGCTTCCTAAGTTATTCCCACCCAGTTAAATCAGATGATCAATGGCTGTATTTACCAGCCCTAAAACGCATTAAACGAATTTCTTCTAGCAATAAATCGGGTCCATTCATGGGGTCTGAATTTGCTTTTGAAGACATTAGTTCATTTGAAGTGCCTAAATACAGCTATACCTATTTAAAAGATGAACTTTTAAATGGCCAAGATACCTTTGTGGTAGAGCAAGACCCGGTTGACAAAAACTCGGGTTATACACGTCGCGTTGTATGGGTAGATAAAGCTGAATACCGTATTCAAAAAATCGATTTTTACGACCGTAAGAATATGCTTTTAAAAACCCTTACCTACACCAATTACCAGCAGTACCTAAATCAATACTGGCGTGCAGATACTATGAGCATGGTGAACCATCAAAACGGCAAAAGCACTGAATTACAGTGGAGTAACTATGCCTTTAAAGTGGGACTAAAAGAAAGTGACTTTAAGAAAAATGCTTTAAAGCGTACTCGTTAAAGATGACTAATACGTACCTTTATTCGCCCATAAGCTCATCAAAGTCCTCAAACAAGAGAAAAATATGACCAAAAATATTGCAACTAACCTAGTAAAGTGGCGTTGGCTATTGGCCGCTTTATCTTTGCTAATGGTGTTCACCCTTGCCAGTGGTGCTCGGTTCTTATCATTTGCCACGGATTATGAAGTTTGGTTTTCAGATGATAACCCTCAGTATCTTGATTTTTCAGCCATACAAAAAACCTTTGTAAAAGCCGATAACGTGGTGATTTTAATCACTCCAAAAGACGGTGAAGTGTTCAACCAGAAAACCTTAGACAGCGTAGAATGGCTAACCAATGCCGCATGGCAAATTCCTTTTTCAAGTCGCGTTGACTCCTTAAGTAACTTTCAATATACCTACGCCATTGAAGATGACCTGATTGTTGAAGACCTTGTTAAAGATGCAAAAAGTTTATCAAACAAGCAGTTAAGCAAAATTAAAGATATTGCCCTAAGTGAACCACTTTTGTTAAACAGTGCCATTTCAAGTGACGCCAAAGTAACCGCCGTAAACGTAACCATTAATCTACCCAAAGGGGACCCTGAAGGCAGCCCAAAGGTTACCCAGTATACCCGTGACTTAATTAGCCAATTAAAAGAGCGTAATCCGGATATTGATGTTCACCTAACCGGTTTAGTGGTCATGGACAATGCATTCATGGAAGCCTCTATGGGAGACATGGCTTCACTTACCTTGATTATGTTTATGCTTATTTTGGTGGGCTTATTATTTTTCTTGCGCAGCATTACCGCCACATTAAGTATTTTAGCGGTGATCATATTATCTATTGTATCGACCATGGGTTTTGCCGGTTGGTTAGGTGTACAGTTAACGCCTGTGTCTGCCAGCGCTCCCACTATAGTCATGACCATCGTTGTGGCTAATGCCGTACACATACTGATCACCATGATTCATAACATGCGTGATGGTTTAGAAAAACGCATGGCACTAAGTGAAAGCTTACGAGTCAATATGCAGCCAGTTATTCTAGCTACTATTACTACTGTCGTGGGCTTTTTAACCATGCATTTTTCTGACGTGCCCCCTTTTCATCATTTGGCCAATATGGTCGCCGCGGGTGTATTGGTGTCCTTTGTATTGTCTATGACATTTTTACCCTGGTTACTCATGCTGTTTCCTGTGCGCATTAAAGTAAGCAGCAATAAAGGCCAAGAGAAAATGAAAGCCTTGGGTGAGTTTGTCATTAGTAACCGTAAAAAAGTGTTAGTTTCTATGACCGCCATTACCATTGCAGCCTCGGCGCTTATTCCTTTGAATATTGTCAATGACAGGATTTGGGAGTTCTTTGACGAAAGCGTGGCATTTCGCGTAGATACCGATTACGCATCAGAACACCTTACCGGTCCTTATTATTTGGAATACGGTTTAGAGTCGAATCAAGCTGGCGGTATTAGCAACCCAGAATATCTAACTTTATTAGATGATTATCGCACTTGGTTATATGAGCAAAAGGAAGTGGTGCATGTTAATTCTCTTTCGGACATTTTAAAGCGCCTAAATAAAAACTTACACAATGATGCCCCTAATATGTACAAGCTACCAGGAGATCGAGAACTGGCCGCTCAATATCTATTGCTTTATGAAATGTCATTGCCTTATGGCTTAGACTTGAATAATCAAATCAATGTGGATAAGTCTTCTACTCGTGTAACCGTTGCCTTGCATACCTTGTCTAATAACGAAATGATCGCTTTTAATGAACGTGCACAAGACTGGTTAACTCAACAAGCTCCATGGATTACTCAAAGTGTGGGCAGCCCACAATTTATGTTTTCACACATTAGCTTGCGCACCGTTGAGCAAATGACCACTGGGGTAGCATTTGCGTTACTCCTTATTTCAGTATTAATACTTATTTCATTGCGTTCATTTAAAATTGGCATCATTAGCTTAGTGCCTAACTTAGTGCCGCCCATGATTTCATTTGGCATGTGGGCCTTATTAGTGGGCGAAGTAGGTTTTGCGCTGGCACTATCAGTAAGTATGATCATTGGCATAATTGTTGACGACACCGTGCATTTCTTAAGTAAATACATGCGCGGCCGTCGTGAAAAAGGCCTAACCAGTGAAGAAGCCATACGTTACGCATTTAGTAATGTTGGACCAGCCTTGGTAATTACCACCGCCGTATTAGCGGCAGGTTTCTCAGTATTAATGATGTCTACCTTTAAATTAAACTTTGAACTGGGTTTAATTACCGCCATGACCATTACTATTGCATTGATCGTAGACTTTTTATTATTGCCAGCCTTGTTACTTACCTTCGATAAGGGCCGTTACCCAGCCATTCACCCTAATACGGGAACTTATTCGAATGACGATGAAGGGCAAATACTAAAGCAAGCCTAAAAATTTAAAAAAAAATAAAAAACCGCCAATTGGCGGTTTTTTTTGGTCATTATATTTTTAAAATAGCTATTTTGATTTACTCAACCAAAACCAATAAACAATACCAATAATAACAACCATCCCGAGAGTATTAACAAAATAGATATCCATAATACTAAACCTGCCTTTGTGAAGAAGTGGGTTTAAAAAAGCGTAACCGATTAGCGTTACTTACCACCGTAACCGAAGAGATGGCCATGGCCGCGCCAGCAATCATTGGGCTGAGCAGTAACCCTGTAAATGGAAATAAAATACCTGCCGCAATAGGAATGCCCACTACATTATAAATAAAGGCACCAAATAAATTTTGTTTTATATTGGTTACCGTCACCTTAGAGATTTCAATGGCATCCACCACCCCTTGTAATGAACCTTTCATTAATGTGATATCGGCGCTTTCAATGGCCACATCGGTACCTGTACCTATGGCAAAACCCACATCAGCACGGGCTAAAGCAGGTGCATCATTAATGCCGTCTCCTACCATGGCAACGATTTCTCCATGATTTTGTAATTGGGCAATTTTTTCAGCTTTATCCTCTGGCATTACTTGGGCGATGACTTCCGTTATGCCCACTTGTTTAGCCACGGCCTTAGCTGTGGTGTGATTATCGCCAGTTAACAAAACCACTTTTATGCCCAAGTTATGCATACGTTGAATGGCAATTTTAGAGTCCACTTTTATAGGATCGCTCACACTGATGACACCAGAGAGCTCTCCTTGTACAGCCATGTACATAGGTGTTTGCGCTTGTTGCTCTAAACCCTCAACTTCATTAACCATCGCCGTCACATCAATGTGATTTTCATCCATTAAGCGACGATTGCCCACTAAGATATTTTTATTATTAATACATGCTTCTATGCCCAACCCTTCAATGGCTTTAAAGTTAGACACGTTTAATAATTCAATAGATTGTGCTTTAGCACTTTGCACAATGGCTTCAGCCAAGGGATGCTCGGAATGCAATTCAACACTGGCAGCCCATTGCAATAGAGTTGTATCCGTCCAGCCGGGCAGTGGTTTTATTGAAGTGACGCTGGGCTTACCCTGTGTCACTGTGCCGGTTTTATCTAAAACAATGGTGTCTATTTTGCCCGCTTGTTGTAGAGCGTCACCATTACGAATGAGTGTGCCATATTCAGCGGCTTTGCCTACGCCTACCATAATGGAAATTGGTGTGGCTAAACCAAGTGCACAAGGACAAGCAATGATTAATACCGTCATGGCCGTTACGATCGCCAGTGCAGTGCCCTGCTGGCCACTGTAAAAATTTAGCCAGACTAAAAATGTTAATATGGAAATAATTAAAACACTGGGCACAAAAATAGCCGCTACTTTATCGACTATGCGGCCAATTTCAGGTTTGGAGGATTGAGCATTACGCACCATATTAATAATTTGTGCCAAAGCAGTATCTTTGCCCACCCGAGTGGCCTTAAATAAAAAACTACCCGATTTATTGATGGTACCAGCGGCCACTTTATCCCCTAGATATTTTTGAACGGCCAAGGGTTCACCACTAAGCATAGATTCATCAATAGTTGATTTCCCTTCAGTGATCACACCGTCAACGGCAATACGCTCACCTGGGCGCACCCGCACCACATCACCCAGTATCACTTCACTTATGGGCACATCCTGTTCGTAACCAATCCTTAGCACTCTTGCCGTTTTTGCTTGTAATCCAATCAGTCGCTTAATGGCTTGAGACGTTTTGCCACGGGCACGCATTTCAAGGGCACCACCAAAGTTAATTAAAGCCACAATAATGGCTGCTGCTTCAAAATAAGCGTGCTGAGCCAAGGCAGGCACCATGTTAGGCCACAGAACAATGACCATAGAATACAACCAGGCCGAGCCCGTTCCCAACGCAATTAAGGTATCCATGTTAGCGCTGTGATTTTGAAAAGATTTAAGGGCACCTCGGTAAAAGTGACCAGCACTGTAAAATAACACCCCTAAAGTCAATAAACCCGTGGTGAGCCAAAACCCTTTACCAAAGCCACCGGTTACATCCGGCAGTAACCCTGACATGCCTAGTATAAACAACGGGGCCCCCAGAGAAGCCGACACCCAAGCCTGCTTAATGAGTTTTTTGTAATAGGCTTGCTCTGCTTCCTCTTTAACTGACTCGTCATCCTCACCGTTCAGCTCAGAGGCATCATAACCCGCCTCTTGAATGGCTTGAATAATCTTTTGGGGGTCTATTTTTCCTTCAACCGTAGCCGTGCGCTCCACCAGGTTAACATTGGCAGACGAAACATCGGGAACAGCTTTAATAGCCGACTCGATAGAAGCCACGCAACCCGCACAGCTCATGCCTGAAATGGAAAATCGAATTGAACTAGCACCTGTACTCATAGAGGCTCTCCTTGACTTTGAGTAAGCTCACATGCCTGATAACCCGCTATATCAAGTATAGAGATGACTTTATCTAACGACAGCTTAGTTTTCAAAATGGCTTGCTTTAAAGGAAGGTTTAGCTCAAAAGAAATAATATCCTCTTGTTCCGACAACTCTTGGCTGATGGATTTAACGCAACCTTGACATTTCATACCGGGAATAGAAAGTTGAAGAGACACAGTCATAATATTACCTATAGAAAAATTTGATGGCTAATATTATGGGCTCACAGGGCTTTGCAGCTGTTATACCATTTTGTGCTTATGTTGCAGAATTCAAACTTTATCCAAAGCTGTACGACTGGAGGAATCACGTAGGGATTTAAATTGTGAGGGGGTTAACCCTGATATTTTTTTAAACTGACTACTTAAATGGGCAACACTGCTATACCCTAATTGATGGGCAATTTCAGTGAGTGTAAGCTCGTCATAAACCAATAATTCCTTAGTTTTTTCAATTTTTTGGTGAATAAAGTATTGCTCTATGGTGACCCCTTCGACACTGGAAAATAAGTGACTTAAATAGGTATAGTCTTTGAAGAGGTGAGCACTTAAATAATCGGAAAGTTTTATCTTTTGATCTTCTAACTGGTGGTAATCTTGATGGATTAAATTGATAATCTGTTTTTTAGTGTTTTCAATAAGGCGGGCTTTTTTGTCGTTGATGATTTCAAACCCCAATAACTTAATATTATGGCTAAAGAGCTCAAGTTGCTTAGAGGTTAAGGTTTTTGAAGCAAAATCTACTTCACCAAGACTCACCGATAACACAGGCAATTGAAGTTTGTTTGCTTCATTCTGAACCGCCAGTGTACAGCGGGCACACACCATATTTTTTATAAATAGTTTCATGTTATTTAATCTTTAACTGCCTCAAAATACTTAACGTATAAGTTAACTTATCCACAGCAATCGGACTTATCTGTGGAATCACCATTTGCACTTTGCAACTGTATAGGTGGGCAAGGCACAGTACCATAAGAGCAAAATACGCAGCAATCACCTTTTAGTGGCCTTAAAAGCACCCTACAGCCACTGCATTTATGGAACCATAAACAGGCATCTGTAGGCATAATCAGTTGTTCACTGTGCTGACAGACAGGGCAGGTTAGCAATGATTCAAGGGTAACCTTCATTTTAATATTTTCTTACGAATACTCCCTATCACTATAGAAGTTAAAGTAGGTATAAGGTCAATACTAAAATTACACTGTGTGCTTAATTTCCTAAATCAAAGTTCAACAGTATGAGCGTCGGTTTTTATATCTTCTTTATGAATATTGCCGTGATGCACCTTAAGAATAGCCCTAGCGCTTTCTGGCGCTTGACTCGATTTTAAAAAGACTCAAATTGGGTAAAACCTGACCTTTTTGGTTATCATATATTTCGCAGTTTCTGATAGCGTTTTGAATGGCCTAGAGCCCTAAGGAGTGCCAGGCTCAATCCTAGAATATTTGTGAAGACCTTAAAGCAGTCAGTAAAAATTTAAATTTCAGGGGGCACAATATTTAGGGAAAATATTTCTTGTTTTTGATCTAAGTAATCTAAAAATGTCTTTAACTTTTTGGGTTTATTCAAGCCCCTTCTATAGGTTAAGTAAATTGGGTTTTCCACGATACTCCACTCAGGCAGTACTCTCACCAGCCTTCCTTCTTTTAAATCATCTTTTATCGCGCTAATTGGTAACTGTGCAATTCCACTTCCTTGTAGCGCTAAGCCCCTTAATGACGGCACGTTGGCACAAAAGAAATTACCACGCACATAAATTAATTTTATTTCACTTCCTGAGGTCAAACGCCATTCTGTTAAGTCATGCTTAAACTGAAATCGTAAGCAATTATGTTCTGATAGTTCTTCTGGTGTCGAGGGTGCCCCAAACCTTTGTAGATATTCATTACTCGCCACCAGTAATCTTTTTGAGCTGCCTATTTCACGGCAGACTAAACGGTCGTCATCTATGCGACCAACTCGCAATGCCAAATCGTATCCTTCGGCAAACAGGTCATCAAAGCTATAAGAAAGGTTGAGGTGAATCGATACTTTTGGCCACTGTTTAAGGAAATCAGGAATCACGTATGTGGATAATATCTCCCCTAATATGGGCGGGGCCGTAATCTTAATCATACCTTGGACGTGATCTTCCATGGTCTGAACATCACTATGGAGTGAATTAAGGTCATCGATCACCTGCAAAGCGCGCTGATACACAATATTTCCAGTCTCTGTTATATAAATATTGCGGGTTGAGCGGTCTAAAAGCTTGGTTTTAAAGAGATTTTCCAGCTTTGTAATTTCCTTACTGATTGTCGATTTTGGTAAATCAAGTAACTCTGCACATCGAGTTAGATTCAATGTCTGGCATGAAGTGACAAAAATCATCAGTGACCGAAAGCTCATTGTTTCTAATATGCGAACATACATTTTCTTTTCCCCTGATTGTTGCTAAATAATAAAAGCATATAGTGAATTTCTCATTCGTACAAACCCAGAGAGATACAAAATGTTCATAAAAAAAATGGCAGCCATGGCTACCTTATTGATAAGCCCACTTACATTCGCAGACAATATCCTAGTGGTTATGTCTGACGTGTCCGAAATGACCGTAAAAGACGGCCCAGTGTATTCCACCGGCTTTTACATGAGTGAACTCATGGAACCGGTAAAGCTCTTTTTAGATGAAGGGCACACACTGACTTTCGCATCACCAAAAGGTATGGCCCCTACATTGGATGTCAATTCCGATACGCTTGATTACTTCAACAAAGATCAAAAATACTATAACGCTCATAAGTCCCTGCTGAATAAGCTAATGCTGACAGACTCGCAGCATAGCCCTGTTGTTAGTTTTTCACGGATAGAACAAATGGGAATTGAAAACTTTGACGCACTCTTCGTCCCCGGTGGGCATGCTCCAATGGCCGACTTGGTTGCCAACGATCAATTAGGTCAATTTCTTATACATTTCAATAAAGAAGGAAAGGCAACAGGTATGGTTTGTCATGGACCTGCTGCTTTGTTATCGGCACTGCCAAACAACGCAAGGTTTGAGTCAGACATGAAGCAAGGCAAGAAGGCAAAAGCAAGCAGTGGATGGATTTACACTGATTATGACATGACGGTTTTTAGTAATAGTGAAGAAGCCCTTGCTGAACAATACTACCTTCAAGGTGGGCAGTTTTTTTACACTCCTCAAGATGCCTTAACTTATGCTGGTGGTGACTATAAGTACAACAAACAAAACTGGGGGGAAATGGTGATTGTCGATCGTGAACTTATCACCGGCCAAAACCCAGCTTCTGCAGTCGGTGTAGCCGAGGAAATGATCAAGAAACTGGCTCAATAACTGTATTTTTAATTTTTAAAATAGCAACGTCAGTCTTAACTCAAATTAGCAATTTCTTTGCTAATTTGAATCTTTCCAAAATCTATTAAATATATTTCTATCCATCACTATTAATCCAAAGGAAAACAGCATGACTAAACCATCAATCGAATTAATTAGTTTTAACCTGTGCCCTTTTGTACAGCGCTCGATTATTACCCTTAAGAAAAAAGGCATTGATTTTAAGATTACTTATATTGATCTAGCAAACAAGCCTGAATGGTTTCTAAATATTTCTCCGCTTGGGAAGGTACCTGTTGTGAGATATGGCCATGATGTTTTGTTCGAATCGGCGGTAATAAACGAATTTCTCGATGAAATCACCCCTGAATCACTTATGCCTTCAGACCCTTTAGAAAAAGCGAAAGAGAGAGGTTGGATTGAATATTCCAGTCAGGTCATTACAAGCCAACACTTAATGTCTGTATCCGATGATCAAGGAGATTATCAACAGCACCGTCATGCATTCATAGAAAGACTATCGACACTAGAGAATATCATTACAGGTGAAGGTTTTTTCAATGGCAATGGTTTTAGCTTAATTGATTCAGCCTTGGCACCCATATTCACTCGATTAAGGATCATTGAAGATCGATTTAATCTTAGGCTACTCGCTAACTTCCCTAAGTTAGCTGCATTGTCAGAACGCTATTTAAACCTTGACTATGTAAAGAATTCGGTAGTTGAAGAATTTGAAGATATTTATATCAAATATCTTATCGATAAAAACAGCTTTTTGGCTCACTAAAATACTTACTCATTAATTTATAAATAGGAAAAAACATGTCATTACAAAATTTATTTAAGCCAGGTACGCTCGGCCAATACACACTACCCCATAGAATCATTATGGCACCACTGACGCGTTCGCGATCAGCACAGCCTGGTGATATTCCCCACGACCTGAATGCCCAGTACTATGCACAACGATCAACTGCTGCGCTGATCATTTCTGAAGCCACACAAATTTCACAGCAAGGAAAAGGCTATGCATTTACCCCAGGAATTCACTCACAAGAACAAATTAATGGTTGGAAAAAAGTAACCAAGGCTGTTCATGAAAATGGCAGCAAGATTTTTATGCAGCTTTGGCACGTAGGCAGGGTTTCACATTCTAGCCTTCAACCCAATAATCAACTTCCAGTGGCCCCTTCAGCAATAGCCGTGGATGGTCAAGCGTTTACCTATGAAGGTATGCAAGACTTTGAAATTCCAAGGGCATTGGAAAGTGACGAGATGGTTGAAATCATCAATCAATACCGACAAGCAAGTCAAAATGCACTTGAAGCAGGATTTGATGGTGTAGAAATTCATGCAGCTAACGGTTATTTATTGGATCAATTTTTAAAAGACGGCACCAACAAACGTCACGACCAATATGGGGGGACCATAGAGAATCGCGTGCGTTTAATTCTAGAGGTCACACAAGCGGTCACTGAAGTGTTGGGTGGCGATCGCGTTGGAATACGTATCTCTCCAACGGGTTCCTTTAATTCAATGTCTGATAGCGATCCTCAATCTTTAAACCAGTATTTAATTAAAAAGTTAAATGACTATAACCTAGCCTATTTACACGTCGTAGAAAATTTTGGGGATTCTGATAACAGTCATTTCAATTTTGATAACCTCAGACATTTATTTAATGGTGCCTATATCGCAAATGGAGGGTATACCGGCGAGTCGGCTGAAAGAAGTCTTAGTGAAGGTAAGTCTGATTTTGTTTCGTTTGGGTCGGCGTTTATCGCTAATCCAGATCTGCCTACTAGATTGAAACAAAACGCGAAATTATCCCAGCCAGACCAAGATACATTTTATGGCGGTGATGCTAAGGGTTATACCGACTACCCAACACTGAAAGATGAAAATAGAGAAATGAAATAAATACAAACTATTAAGCCTTCATCCTTGTACTAGAATGCTAGCTGATGAATAAGCTGATAGAGACTCTGTGTAAATTAAACAAATAGGATATAAAGATGAAATCGACAAAAATTGAAGCGGGCAATAAATTTCCACCTTTAATAGTAAATAGCATAACCGGTGGACAAAGTGATATAAGTAAACCTGAAGGCAGTGCCAGTTGGCGAATGGTAATTGTTTATCGTGGTCGGTTTTGCCCATTATGCACCCAATACCTCAACCAGTTAGCGGAGCATACTGAGGCTTTAGGGAATATGGGGGTTGATATCGCCGTTGTTTCGGCAGATTCTAAGGCGCAATTGGAGGATCAATTACCAAAGCTCAATATTAATTTTCCCATTTATTACGGTTTAAGCCTTGAGCAAATGAAAGGCTTGGGTGTTTATATCTCTCACCCAAGATCACCAGAGGAAACGGACCATCCATTCTCTGAACCTGGCTTATTTGTAATCAATGACAGCGGTACAGTACAGGTGGTTGATATCTCAAATAATCCATTTGTTCGCCCTGAGTTAAATAGTCTAGTATCCGGTTTAGACTGGATACGAAAAAATGATTACCCGATTCGAGGTAGTTACGAATACTAGAGCTTAGTTACGCGATATTTAGCCATTAACCTGGCTAAATGTCTTACTTAGCGATTGTCTATTACCTATCTTAAGATCACTCATTTTGTTTTTTGTCTACCAGACAGTGAGGATTTCATTTCTTCCGTTTAATTTACTAGCAACGCCTGTTTCCTAAGCCAGACTCTTCAGTGCTTTAATAACTCCACACAAAAAACCATGGCGATTCCGCCTACTTCATAAGTGAGATATAGACTATAGAGCAAAAACGACTACACTTTCATGGATATCACTTTTTTCAGCGCATCAATGCTGAGTCAGAATTAAATTAGAAACATTCTTATTTATGAAAAATGATACTTCATTTGGGTTCAACCCCTCTAAATCCCCTTTTCCCATTATTGGCGCCAGCTATGTAGGTTCTAAAGGCCCTAAAAGCGCCAAGATTATTTTTCAAAATACCCCTGCGAGCATTTACGGAAATTTGTTGGGTAAAAAACTGTCTAACATATTAGATGAAGTGGGCTGTGAATATTCTGATACTCCACAAGCGGGCTGCCTTATGAATAAGCTCATTAGGGATGGTCACATTGACGGCGTACAAGGTATTTTAAATGGTGTGTATGTGGCACTTTTCTCTGGTTACCGCCCAGAAGAATGTTTAATTCAAGTGAGCATATTTGATCGAACCAAGGATATATTAGCTACCCAGCGAGAGGCTATTTTACGACATTTGCCCGATATCTTTCATCAAGCAGGGGATTTAAAAGACCGCTTAGAAAAAGCCATGGCAGAAATTATGTCTTACGACACCTTTACCAAAAAATCCGATAAAAAATTGGGGTTTGGCTTGTACCTGATAGGTGAAAGTACAAATAATCTAGAGTTAGTCGTTTCCTCAAATGATGCTCTTTATGCCAGCCATCAAAAAGAAGGTCATGGCCTATTGGGGTCGCAATTGGTAGTGGATGTTCCGGTATGCTTTGGCAGAACAGCCACAGATGATCGCATGTTACGTTATTTTACTTTCGCCATCGGCAGCCTTGGTGCTGGTATTATTTACATGGATAACACTTATAACAATTCAGAAATAGATATTATATTTTTGAAAAGCATAGGAACCTCTATCGACAATATGATTCGGATAGATAACCTAGCCCATCACGATGAGTTAACTGGTTTATACAATAGACGTGCCCTTGAGAATAAGCTTATTTCCGATTTCTTCCGCGCTCAACGAGAGAAAACTCAATTACACCTAGTGTTTGTAGACTTAAACAAGTTTAAACCCATTAATGATGAATACGGCCATGAAGTAGGAGACAAGGTTTTAGTGGAAGCTGGCCACAGGTTAAAAAAATCCATTCGCAAACACGAGATCGTGGCTCGCTACGGAGGAGATGAATTTGTCATCCTTTTATCGGGTGATTTTGATGAAATAAATTTTGAGAAAAAATTAAGAAAAATATTATCAAGAAAGTTTGATGTGGGACCATATCAGCCTAATAATGGCATTGAAGCCAGTATTGGATTTGCCACATACGACCCAACCCTAACGCCTAACATGCAACCTTCTGAACTCGTGGATTACGCTGATCAGTCTATGTATAAAAACAAAGAAGGCAGTCATAGAGACTAATAATCTTTTTCACTTCGCTCAAGACGGATTCCCCTGTATAAGTAATGACACGCCTTACAACTCTTTGTTAATACCTCTGCTTGTTTTTTTATTCCTTCGAAGTTTTTGGTAGTAGAAAGCTCTCTGAATCTATTGGATTGCGTATATAAATCATCTAGCTTATGGACAAAATCTTGCGTTATGTTTCCTTGCTGATTCCAAATATTATTCTTGGCCCGAGATTTTTTCGAAGTAGATCCAGCAGGAAATATGTCACGCATGTCCTTGGTAACCTGCATGAGCATTTCAGCATGCATGGGAAGGTGTTCAACAAAAATATTATTTTTAATAATAAACCGAATGGATTTTAAGTGTGCCCCTTTAGTATCCATTATATAGCGGCGATACAACATGAGGTTATCCCCTAAATCTGACGAAAACGTCTGCTGTCCTGCTTGTTCAGAAATAGATAAGCCACTGAAAAACACCCCTAACAGAAGTACAAAACGACAATAATATTTACTGTTAGCTGAGCTGACATTATGCATAAGCAGGTAACGGACTCCGGTATGAAGTTAGCAATACAACGCTATTGATACTGACTAAACACTTCTTCTTGAAGTTTTAAAAGTGTGCCATCGTTTTTCATCTTAACAAGTAGTGCGTTTAACTGTGGCATAACACCACTAAAAGAGGATTTCTTACTTAGGCAGATATGCCAATGGGTTTCTTCTAAAATATGGGGAATTTCTTCAATTCGTCCTTCAAAACCCAATGTTTTAATTTGATAGCGGATAAGGGGTGTTTGCTCGATATAAACATCGATGCGATTACGATCAAGCAATTGTAATATTTGCAAAGAGCTAGGGGCAATTTTTAACGAGCGAACACCTTTAAGCTTAACGGAATGCCAGCCAGCCCCCACAATATGACCGTGAATAATATCTTCTTGTTTAATTAAATCTTTTAAATTGGTTATGGTAGATAATCGTGATTTTTTGGGGTTAGACGCCCCAGTGTGCATTAAGAAATTACTGGAAAAAAGTGGGATATCACTTACTAGAGCGTAACTGCGCCGCTTTTTATTGGGAATAGTGACAAAAACATCAGCCTGCCCTTCTTCAACCATGGCCTGCGCCCTAGCCCATGGGAAGATCGTATGACTTGCTTTAAAGCCTAACTTTTCAATTAGCAGCGCCTTAACAAAGTCGACCTCGACTCCTCTGGCCAATCCTTGTTCATCCCCCCAAGAAAAGGGCAAATAATCTTGTGCATAAACGGCTTTTAATTCTTTGGCTTGCGAATAAGAAGGAACAAGTAATAGCAATGAAAGTATGTATATAGCGAGCTTTCGCAAGGAATTCAATGCCATGGCAATCTCCTGTTTAAACATTCTAAAGAAATGGTTTGCAGGTCCATCTACCCATTTATGTCACCCATACTATTAATTAGTAATATAAAATCAGCTACTCCCAAACTAATACTTATATCAGGCGATAATATTTAAGCTACCTTTTACTCTAGCGTTCATTAGTTAATTTAACCATTAAGGTGGGTACATTAATCACGCCCTACATTGAAATAGCAGCTTAGGAAGTGATGCCATTAAGTAATCGATAATAATGGGTTATGACTGGGGATTACGAAGAGGAAAATGATAATTCTGAGCTCTATTAAATAGCTCAGTAAAACTATGGCTATAGGCATGTTCAATACGCATGGAGCCATATAAAGGCCAGATACTTCTCTGACCTTTATCTTTTTAGAGGCTAAATGTTAATGGCCTGTTTTTGTTTTTCGGGCTTAATAAAGTTTGTTTGTTTTTTAGGAAGAAGTTTTTGAAGTAAACCCACCACTAAACTGGGCACTAATACCGAGCGAAAGCAGTAACCTAAATACCACGAACCACCATGGTTAGCACCATGAATGAATAATTCTTCACCACGCTCTTGAACTTGGGTGTCTTTAATATCAAAAATAAGTTGCAAGGTCATCAGTGCATTCGCCGTTTGCGGGGTAAATACTTCAACTCCAAAATTTTCAGAGCCCATAGTTGCCGCGGCAAAAAAACGATTACTCATAACCGATTTCGTAGAAGTGGCGGGAGCCACATTGCAACTGACTCTTATGCCTTGCTTGACGCTATGAATGGCACGCCAACGTTGAATACGCTTAGCTAATACATAGCTAGGGCCTTGTTGTGAAATTAAGTTATCTAATATGCCCAGTTTTTTACCATTAACCGTGGGCACTTGCCCATATATACTACTAGAAAAAAGTCGCCCAAAACTCAATACATTTAACAGTTTTCTGTAAACACCTTTAACGCTTTTTTCTGTTAATCGCTTGTTACAGTGTTGCAATACATCCTCTGGCACTGCGTATACATCGGTTGGGGTTAATAGATAGGCCAAGCTAATATCATTGCGTTTTTCCAGCAAGGTGGCACTGATTGCATCCATGGCCATGGCCACACGAACATGGTCACTGCCATCCAGGTACGCGTAATTGCCTATGGTCATGGGGGCTTTAAAGCTATCTACCCAAACGGCTATTTCTGGGGTGTGAGTTAACAAGTCGGCACCCGCTACCTGTGCAATTTGGTTATCTGACATGCCCTTAGAATTTTCACTGCAGGGAATGATCAATTGCCCAGATGATTCTCTGGCAATATTAATGAGCTGCAGCCAATTCTTTTTAGAGGGCCGCCCCACCGCGATCACATTAGCGCCTAAAGCCAATAGCATGGACAAAGGGCCAATTTCAGACCCCGCCCCTAACAACACAAAGTACTGGCCAGTTAAATCTTGTATTTGCTCATTGTTTAAAACTTTAATAAGCGACTGAGCATGACTTTTTTCTATGATGCCTTTGTCTAACCAACGAACGATACGGTTTTTTAAACCTTCACCAAACAGTTCTTCTCCCTTATGTTGCAGGCTTAGGCCATGACCTTTAATGGAGGTGCCCTTACCTTCTATCACTGCACTGTGGAATCGCTCTTGTTTAAATAATGCCATGGCTTGATTTAAGCGATAACCTTTACCATGACGGTAAAATTCGAATTGCTTATAACATGCCTCTAAACCCTGCTGTGCGATGGCTTCTGCTGTTTTGGGGGTCTGGGCAGCGCTGAGCATCATATTGGGCATATAGTGCAGGTAGTTTTGGCGCCAGTTATTTTCTTTTCGAATTAAATCACTTAAAGGGCAGTCTATAAGGGACATAGATGCAGCAAAAATAGTTCGCCCTGCGTTAGTGGTACTACGTTGTCCACTGGGGACGCATGGGAATTGCACCCCTACTGGTGAGCTTTGAGCTTTCATTAGATTCTTATTGTTAATTTATGATTGCCTACAGAATAAGGTAGATCAAAAAACAACCATAGAGCCCAGTGTTCCAGGTGCTTGACCCTGCGTAACAGCTAATCTTAATAAGGGCGCTGTACAATAATATGCTTAAAAACTAATCCAATTGCTCTGTGTGCATTTAAATTTGCTCAAAGTACTCATAATAATTATTAACTCAGCCTTTTCGTCTTAATTAAGCGAGCGCAGCGCTAAACAGTGCCTTGCATCAGCCCAGATCGCTTTCCAACAACCAGCTAGGCTGCGCTCGCTTGGCATTCAAGCTATAATGCAACTTATTCTTTATTGAAATTTTTCTCACTTAGTAGCCGTAATTACCCCTATGATTGATCCTTATGCACAACCCAACGACAACAGCGTATCTCAATACATCAGCGATATTGACCATACTCGCCGTCAGTTAGATGCTCAGTTAATTCAGCAGTTAATGACACGAGTATCGGGTTCAGAGGCTGTTATGTGGGGAGAGGACGTGATTGGTTTTGGCTCATACCATTACACCTACAAAACAGGTCGTGAAGGGGATTGGCCGATCCTTTCGTTTCACCCCACCATCGGCAAGATATCGGTTTATGTCATGCCTGGGTTTGATAACTATGAGGCACTGTTAAAGAAACTGGGTAAGCACAAAACCACCACGAACAGCCTGATTATTCACAAGGTCACTGAAATAGATATGCAGATTTTAGAGCAGCTCATGAGCCAAGTGTACAAAGACATGCAAGCGCTTTATACCTGCAAGTAACCTCTACGCATTTGAAAAAACGGATGCATTACCTGTTGGGGTATTTACCCAAAAGGTAATGCTCAAAACTAAATTGCTTAATGATGTGCTTATTATATTCTTCATGGCGACGTCGGTAAGCATCAAAGCCTTGATAACTAACAGCATGCAAGCAATATTCGCACACCACTTTTTTCTTAATAAGCGATTCATTTAAGGTTATTTCAATATTCGGAAGTCGCCCTTGGCTGATACGTTTTTTTAATTTGTCACAAAGGGAAAAGTGAATGTGTTCGTCCGTTTGAGAAAATACATGGCTGTTTTTATAAGCTAAAGTATGATCGCTATAGGCGTGTAACATGACCGTGGATATATTACTCCAGCCCTCAATTAAGCCCTTGCGCTCCTGCCAACTTAAATGCCGTTTGGGGTCAAAAAGTTCAAAATCCCCATAGCCTGAATTGCCAATTTTTTCTCTTAACTGATTAAATTTTTCATCTTCTTTAAAGTCGACTAGTTTCATTGCTTGCTCATTTCAACTTTATAGTTAATTGCAGCTATCAATAGCTATAAGACGTCTTCTAGTATGGTGGCAATTTTTCCTTCCGCATCGGTGCGTACTTTAAATTCTACACGCCGAGATCGCTCGCTATTTTCTTCACCCATTTCATTTTTAATCACTTTAGCCGACGATAACCCGTTGGCCGTTAAATGTTTTCGCAACCATATTTTTTCAACGCTCACATCAGGCAAACCCAGAAGATACGCTAGAGTAGAGCGAGTACGGGCCTGCGATAGAGCCATATTATAGATATAGGCATCATCTGCGCTAACCGCCCCTAACCAGCTACTAGACGTATGCCCTTCAATGCGTACCTCTAAAATATCATCACGGTATTTTTTATGTGTAATAATTTTCATATAACGAGGAAAAAAATCGGCCAATATTTTTTGAAACGGATCATTCAAAAAGGACTCACCCTTAGCAAACATTAATTCTGTTTTATTAAATCGAAAGGTTAAGTCAGGTTTTATTTCTGCCCCCCAATTTTTTAAATCAGCAGAGAATTCGCTTAACAGATCTTCGTAAAGCTGAGTGCGTAAATGGTCATATAGAATAGCAACATCGGTTATTTTCTTTTGCTGGCGCTCTACGTTTATCATGAACACCACAGAAATAAGCAAAAAGACCATCATTAAACCGGCCATTAAATCGGTCACGGCCACCCAATGCCCTTCTTGTTCTCTTATGCCCCCTAACTGTTCTTCATCACTTTGCATGGTTTAATCCAAATAAAGAGGCATCGATAAATGTCATGTTAATTGGTTTTTTGTTCAGCCAAATTTACAATGTCGTGTAAGCGCTCAGTTAGCGGGCTGTAATCTTGAACGAACTTTTCACTTAAAGCAGCCAACTGCTCCCCCATGGTTTTAAGAGATTTATTCAGCTCTTGCTCAAGGGCGGCATCTAATTTAGATATTTGCTTATCGGTCTGAGTAAGGGTTTGCATTATTTTATTATCAAGCTGATCAAACGCGCCTGTGTAAGCTTCTTGAAGCTGGCTAGATAAATCTTGAGTGGTATTGGCCATGCTAGTGGTGGTTCTCTCTAACATGCTTTCCATGCTTTGCGAATAGGTTTGTAAACTAGTGGCCAGGCCTGTGGTTAAAAACACCATACGCTCTTCTAATTGTGGCAGCCCTTCCCCTGCATCACTGACCAGTTTAGCCAAACCAGAAAGGTGCTGATCTAATACGCTGCGCTGGGAATTAAGCCCTTTCATCATATTGCCTAGGCTTTCGCTGATACCATTAAAAGATTCAGCGTGTACCACCATATTACCAAAGGCATTACTGGCATCTTGCATGGAAGCCCCGATGGTTTGTTGGTTATCCGCCAGTTCTTTTAGCTGTTGCTTATACTCCTTTTGCCACTCTAACATTTGGCCCACGCCTTCATTTAGGCGCTTAAAGTTATCGCCGTATTGCTCGTCTATCTTGGTATTAAAGTCGCGCATCACTACTGCTAAAGCGTCAATAAGGGCTTTCGTATTGGCTTCCACCATTTCTTTTTGATAATGCTGCATGGCCACTATTAAATCGTCACTGTTGCGCTTTTGCTCTACTCGCATCATGGACATTTCTTGTAACAGGGTTTGATCGTCTTTATTGGATAAAGCGTGGTGAATTTTAATAAGCTCGTTATTTAGATCATCGATACTGGCTGTGCGCTGTTGATGCTCCTCAGCATGAGTGACATTCATAACTGCGCGAAACTTAATGGTTAATGCCCCAAGCAACCCCGCAATTGAAGACCAAAATGCGGTTTTTAAACCGCTTAATAATTGGGGCACACTTTCTTGGAGGTGTTGAGTATCGAAATTACTGAGCCCAATGGCCACCCCAAGGAAGGTGCCAAATATACCAATACTGGTGAGAATAGTGGGGGCAGCTTCAGCCGTACGAGAGCTGTAGCGAAAAAACTGAAAATACACAGTTAAAGCGATGATGATGCCAATTAAGACAAGGGTCCACAGTGAAAACTGGGCGTTAAATAGCAACATATCCCTTCCATAGGTTAAAACAAATCACCTAGTGAATTGCTGTCTGTCTCTTCAATAAACAAAATCACCCTGCATTTTAAAGCATGATCTACAAATGCATTTGTAACTTTTATAGCTTAGACCACAGCCCCTATTTTCGCTGTGTTCGTTTATAAAGGGGCTGGTTTGGTCTAGGTGAGGTAAAACGTGATGTATTAAAAACTTAGTTCAGGGGATTCTTCCCACTCTTTAGATTCAAGATCAGGCACCAATAGCCACTCACTGGCTTTAGCGAAGTTAGAAAAGGTTTTAAATTCCACCCCACTTTTTGAGATGATATTTTCTAAATGACGACGCTCCCCAAGAGAGCTATTACTAACCAGTGAGAACTTTTTTAACTGACTGCCTTTAAGCCTAATGACCAGTTTATCTAATAAGCTTTTTACATCTGGCACAGTATTACTTTCTACTTCAGATAAATCACTTAACCAGTATTTAAGCTTTTTGTGTTTCATTTGTGCAAGGCTGAATTTAATGACACTGTTAAAGTCTTGTTCGCTTCCCCCATGGCCCTTGCAAACGTTCATTAGCAGGCTTTGCCCAGCTTCACTGAAGATACTGGCAAATACCTGACCTTCATCAGTTTTAAACTGTTTAATAGCAACCATGGTGACCTCCGGTGTGACAGACTTCACATTGTTAATTTTAATTTAGCAGAGTTTATGGTCCGTAAGGTTACCTACAGGTTATTTGTGTGTGGCATTGAGTGTGCCTTGTGTAAGCCATTGTAATAATGGCCCCATCAATAGAGAAAATGCCATATAAACAGAATAATGAGCGTGAAGGCGGGGAGGGTCAGAATGAGGGGCGTGAAGACTAGCTGCCTCCACGAAAAATCGCTACTTCCCTGTATATACGATCACTTATTTCCAGTTGAGCTAACTAAGGCTAGCTTAGTAAAACTTCAAGTCTCCTTCAACACCTGCCACATACCAGTTCATGCGCTTCAGGTCTGAGTCTGCCAACGATTTATCCAATTTAACTCGCGTACGACCTTTGTGATTTCTAATGGGGCCTGCAAATATGTTCAGCTCGCCATCACTTATTTTTTGCTTAGCAAGGTTCACCGCTTCAATTACGTGGCGAGGCACCACTGAGTTAATGTTACTGAGCTTGCTAGAACCATCTTTTAAGCCTGTCCAAGCGTCTTCCACTTGAGAGCTTTTATTAATAAAAGACTTTATGCGGGTCTGGTAGATTTTACCCCAATCATGAATAACAGACGTTAAATGACTGTCGGTGCCGTAAGCACTCATGTCGCTGTGGTAACCAATGGCGTAGACACCGCGCTTTTGAGCCACTTCGACAGGTGCTGGAGAATCTGTGTGCTGAGCCAACACATCGGCTCCTTTATCAATCAGTTTGTTACTCAGTTTTTTAGCTTTTGCTGGGTCATACCAAGCTTTGGTCCACTCTACTGCCACGGATACATTAGGGTTCACTGACTGTGCCCCTAAAGTAAAGGCGTTCAGCCCCCTAATGACTTCAGGGATAGGGAAGGCAGCCACATAACCGATGCGATTGGTTTTACTCATGGAAGCAGCGACGATACCAGATAAATAACGCGCTTCGTAAATACGGGTAGCATAGGTAGACAGGTTATCTCCACGGCGAATACCGGTGGCATGCTCAAACTTAACATTAGGGTATTGTTCTGCCACTCTTTCCATGGACACCATGTAGCCCCAAGAGGTGGCAAAAATCACATCATTTTCTTGAGCCAGTTTTACAAAGGTTTCGCGCGCCTTGCGCCCTTCAGGAACCGACTCTACAAATTGTGTCACCACATCTCCGTTTGAGTGCTCTTCTAAATACTGACGACCTAGGTCATGGCTGTAACTCCAACCCACATCCCCCACGGGGCTCACATAAACAAAAGCCACCTTCAGTGGCGCACCTTGAGCGACAAAACAGGCCAAGGTTAAACAAACTGTTAAAAGTAATCGCATCAAATGCCACTCGCTAGAAGAATAAGTACTCGGCATTATAATTAAAAGCTGACCATTCGGTTAGCTTTTAATCAAAATTAATACTTAATTCATTAAAACTGTGGCGCAGTTCAATTTTTAAGCAGCAAAATAACAAAATCACTGAAAAATTACTTCTCGAGGAAAATAAAAGATGGTTAAAACGGTCAAAAGAATGGGAGGTAAAAAACGATTTGCGCAAAGTGCTAATGAGATAGTTTAAAAACGCTGCTGTGCAACATGCTGAAAAATGGATTACGTCCCTGTATTTAATCCATTATGCAGGCATCAATAGAATTTCAAATCGCCTTCTATGCCGGCCACATACCAGTTCATACGGTTTAGATCTTCGTCATCTAGAGTCTTACCATCTTTAACTCGTACCCGACCTTTATGGTTTTTAATGGGTCCGGCAAAAATACTTAATTCACCTGAACTAATTTTTTCTTTCGCTAAATTCACTTTTTGTAAAATATAGCCTGGCACTTCTGGGCTAATATTAGCCAGCTTTGACGAACCTTCTTTCAGGCCTGTCCATACATCCATAGTGGTGCCATCTTTGCCTAGAATAGATTTCAGTCGATTCTCATACATTTTTCCCCAGTCATGAATCACAGAGGTTAAATGACTTTTAGGGCCAAAGGCGCTCATATCACTGTGATAACCTATGGCGTACACACCCCGCTTTTGCGCTGTTTCCACTGGCGCAGGAGAATCGGTATGCTGAGCCAACACATCAGCCCCCCCATCAATTAACTTGTTACTAAGTTTTGTAGATACCGCTGGCGCATACCAAGCATTGGTCCACTCTACCGCTACCGTAACCTTAGGATTAATCGTCTGAGCCCCTAGAGTAAAAGCATTAATGCCTCGAATTACTTCAGGGATAGGAAAAGCGGCCACATAGCCAATGCGATTGGTATTGGTCATGGACGCAGCGACCATGCCGGCTAAGTAACGGGCTTCATAAGCACGAGTGGCATAAGTTGATAAATTATCACCACGGCGAATACCCGTTGCGTGTTCAAATTGAACGTTGGGGAATTGTTCTGCTACACGCTCCATAGACACCATGTAACCCCAGGATGTGGCGAATACCACGTCGTTTTCCTCGGCCAGCTTCACTAAGGTTTCGCGCGCTCGGCGCCCTTCGGGTACCGATTCGACATATTTGGTTTGAATATCACGGCCAAAAGTTTGCTCTAAATGCTGGCGGCCCAAATCATGACTATGACTCCAGCCCACATCGCCTACTGGGCTCACATACACAAATGCCACCTTTAGTGGCTCTGCTGCTAATAAGCCAGCGCTTAAAAAAAACAAAGTGCCTAACAGTAATCGCATCATATAAACCTGCCTAAAAATGTAGCTGGGTATTATAGATACAAATTGACCATTTGGTTAGTTTTTAGTCGGTTAATTTGGCCAATATATTCCATAATGTGAGGGGTTTTGCGTAATCGACAACATTTCATAGACGTAAATTGCCAATTTTAACGCAAAAGAATCAAGCTAGTTGATTCCATGAATTATTTAACGTTCATCGACCTTTTCTAACACCCCTATAACTCTGCGGTTTAGCGCTAACCACAAGCACAAAAATGTATGGTTCCCCTCATGATTGCAATCACTATTTCCAATGATGAGGTGGTTTGCGCTAATGTATTCGGAGTCTTGTTGAGAAAGTT
>OJBM01000190.1_pt1 | contig 25287 bp, 25 predicted proteins | sample 1591061 | NCBI WGS metagenome assembly OJBM01 (sample SAMN05416872, study PRJEB24817) | seawater metagenome | isolation source: Sea water | place: Canada:Atlantic | collected 2013-11
ATCCTCTTCGTCGGCAGCGTCAGATGTGTATAAGAGACAGGTTTATTGATGCTGGGATTGATGGACGCCGCCTTTAACGCAGCCTTTCAACCATTTAGAGCATTGGTGGCTGACATGGTACCAGAAGAACAGCGTAATCAAGGGTTTGCCATTCAATCGTTGCTGATTAACATTGGCGCTGTGGTCGGCTCAATTCTTCCATTTGTTTTAACTAATGTCTTGATGATGAGCAATGAAGCTAATTTAGGTGAAGTGGCAGAAACTGTTGCATGGTCATTTTATTTAGGCGCTGCCATTATGGTGGGTTCAGTAGCGTGGACGGTCTTCAAAACACGTGAATATGATCCTGAGACCTACCGCCGCTACAACGATATTAGTGAAGATCCTGTAGAGGCAGAAAGTAAGACATTTATTCAGAGTTTAAAAGGGTTTTTCGCGTTAGTATCTTCGATGCCAAAGACGATGAAACAACTGGCATTGGTGCAGTTTTTCTCATGGCTTCCAATGTTTTTGATGTGGGTTTATATCTTTGCTGCCGTGACGCAAACCGCTTGGGGGGTTGATCCTATTTGGTTTGATCCTGACCATATTAAATCGGTTGGTGAGGTGCCACAAGAAATCACTAAAGCTCGTGGTGAAGCAGGGGATTGGATTGGTATTTTATATGCTGCTATGTATGTTGCCGCTGCCCTTTACTCTGCTGTAATGGGGAAATTAGCGAATCTATTTGGCCGAAAAATAGTGTATGCCTTTGGGCTGTTTGTCGGTGGTGTTGGCTTTGTGTCACTAGGATTATTCAACGATCCAACTCCCGCTGCTCTAGATTTGATTATTACGCAAGTGACTGTGCCACAAGGGGCCGTTGATATGCTCATTCCAATGCTGGGTGTTGGCGTTGCATGGGCTACATTACTAGCGATGCCATACACTATATTATCTGGTTCATTACCTGCTCAAAAGACAGGTATTTATATGGGGATTTTTAACTTTACAGTTGCTGGTCCGCAGATTGTTTGTGGTTTTTTAGCAGGGCCAATTCTACTGTATTGGTTTGATAATCACGCGATAAGCATGATGTGGATGGCTGGTGGCTCTTTGATTTTGGGAGCCTTGGCGGTGTTCGCTGTCAAAGAATCGAACGCCCAGTAGTTGGCAGATTGAATCGTTAGTTATTGTAAAAATAATTAAAACTATCAAGAGCACGCAGACTTGATAGTTTTAAGACATTATTCTCTATCAATTATTTACGTTTAACTGGGATCCACCACCGTAGTCGCATTTCTCCCATTGGCTTAAAAGGAATAGGGAAGTACGCCACAATATCAGGTTTATTGCCGTCTCTTTCGTAACCTGTCGCAGCGAACCATTCACCATAGATATATCGGTTTGTTTTCATCGACGTCTTGTACGTACATTCAAATTCGGCATAGGTAGCCATTGGCACCGTGTGAGTTTCGAACTTGCTTGAATCGTCTTCATTAGTGGCTTCAATGCCTAATACATCAATGAATTCGTCTCGCTTCCCTTGTGCTGTTGGAAAATATGCAGAGAGTAATGGGGCGTTAGTAATCGCACGTGGCTGACCGTTGTTTAGCTGATACAGAGCGGCATAGTTGTCTGAATTGACATACTCTTTCCAAAACTTAGGTCCTTCCTTGGCGAAGTTGTCAAATTCAAATCGTTTACTGCTACCGATGATGTTAAATTCTGGCACTTCAATTATTCTGTAGTCCATGCTTTTTTCTACCTCATTGTTGATAGTGAAAAAGACTCTTTTATATGACGCAAGCGACTGACCACTTTTACGTGCTTTACTCGGGTTTATACCGTGAACATTTCGAAAAGCACGTGTAAAAGCATTAGGTGATTCATATCCGAACTTGAACGCGATATCGACAATACTGCTATCTGTATTAATCAATTGAGCTGCGGCAACCGTTAGCTTTCTGCGCCGAATATACTCCGCACAGGTAATGTTGAAATTAGCAAAAAATACCCGATGAAAGTGATATTTTGAGCAATATGCTTGTTTAGCCACTTCCTCAAGAGGTAAAGGGTTATTCAAGTTTTTCTCAATGTACTCAATGGCTACATTCATTCGTTGTGACAACGTCATATTATTTCGTCTTATGTAAAGTCTTCATGGTATTTAAGCACCGCTGCTGCGTCTCACCTTTTCTTGCTCTGTTCGACATAAAAACAACATAAAATTTGAACACTTTTGTCACATTGGCTTTTTAAAGTAATCGCAAAAGATTACTTACGCCGATGAGTTTTAGGAGTGTGTCATGTTTTCAGTTGAACAAGTTATTAAACAAAACTATCCACAGTTAGAGCAATCGTCAATGAAGGCTTCATTGACTCGATTTGTATTGCGAGATTTATTACATGAAAAAGATTTTATTGATTTCTCTCACCGGTATCCACATTTAACCGGGCTTGATTTTGTTGAGCAAGTTTTAACGTACTTTGAATTTACCTATTCGGTACGTGATACTGAACTCGAGCGAATTCCGACGACAGGGCGCTGTGTGATCGTTGCAAATCACCCTATTGGTTCTCTCGACGGGTTGGCGTTGATTAAACTGGTGAGTGAGGTGCGTAAAGACTTTAAAGTTGTGGCCAATCAATTATTAATGGCTGTTGAGCCACTGCACGACATGCTGATCCCTGTCAATAACATGCAAGGTGGTACCGCGAAGACTAATATAAATCGCATGCATAAGGTGCTGCAAGATGAAGGTGTAATCATCATGTTTCCACGTGGTGAAGTGTCTAGGTTAGGGCCAAGAGGCGTTAAAGATGGCGAATGGCACAGCGGTTTTCTTCGTTTGGCTAATGCTATGAAATCACCGATCTTACCGATATATGTTAATGGTAAAAATTCACCACTGTTTTACAGTCTATCGATGATTTATAAGCCGTTATCGACATTATTTTTAGTCAAAGAAATGTTCAAACAACGGTCAAAAAATTTACCAATGCGTATTGGTAACTTAATCCCGTTTGAAAGCTACGGCTCATTACCAATCAACCTCAAAGAAAAAGTGCGCTTGTTCCGTCGCCATTTATATCAATTAGCCAAAGACAAAAAACCGTTATTTAAAACACAAACAGCCATTGCACATCCTGAGCCTAAGATCGAACTTAAGCAGGCGGTTTCAGCGTGTGAACATATTGGCCAAACACAAGACAACAAGCAGATATATTTATATAAACACCATGGCAGCTCACCAATCATGCGCGAAATTGGCCGTTTGCGGGAAATTGCGTTTCGTGCGGTCGGTGAGGGCAGTGGCAATAGGCGGGATGTTGACCCATATGACCGTTATTACGAGCATCTAATTTTATGGGATGTTGACGATCTAGAGATTGTTGGTGCATATCGCCTTGCCAATACCAAGCGCACCTTAGAAGCAGAGAAGTCTCTTTATACCGAGTCGCTCTTTGATTACAGCGAGCAAATGACGCCGTATTTCGAGCGTGGTTTGGAGCTTGGCCGCAGTTTCGTGCAGCCAAAGTATTGGGGAAAACGCAGTCTCGATTATTTGTGGTACGGCATTGGTGCTTATCTCAATAAGCATCCCGAAATACGTTATTTGTTTGGGCCAGTTACCTTGAGTAATGCGATGCCGAAGGCGGCGAAAGATCTATTGGTGTTTTTCTACAAATTACATTTTTCAAATGAAGATGTGCAATTAGTTAGCTCGAAACTGCCATATCATTTACCACAAGACTTTTGCGATGCAGTGCAACTGCAAATCACTGGCGAAGACTATAAAGCCGACTTTGTTATCGTCAAAAACATGCTGGCCAATATGGAATGTCAAATCCCAACCTTATACAAACAATACAGTGAGCTGTGTGAGCCGGGCGGGGCGCAGTTCTTAGATTTTAATATCGATCCTGACTTTTCCGATTGTGTCGATGGTTTAGTACTGGTGGATACACATCTAATAAAAGCGAAGAAGCGCCTGCGCTACTTAGGAAACAACGACATTAATTCCACCGTGTAACTAATTTCTCTTTCTGCAACCCTCTTTTAAATAAGAGTATTTCTGCAAACCGCGATTTGTCTTGAATCGCGGTTTTCTTATTTGGGTGAAGGAATGATTATTGCCACACTAATTTATCCCACTTTGCATTGCCCCAATCAGTGGTATTTTCAATGACAATATCGACATTGGCGACTTCTTCTTTTACGGTATTTAGATCTGCATTTTTGTTTGTTAAATCAACACCGTTATCATTAATCGCGTCAGCTATTTGTTCGGCTGTATTGCTAATGGCGGCTAAGAGCTCTTCGGAGGATAATTGCTGGGCGTCAGGAGAGGTGACGACACGAATCAAATCTTGCAGTAGATTTTCAACCACGTTCTGAGAAATAGCTTCGATATCACTTTGTTCGATATCTTCTTGTTGTATCGCAGCATCAGCAATAATCTCTAACATGCCTGAGGCCGTAGCCGCTTTTTCTTCATCATCGAGTCCTTCTGTTTGAGCAACATCGTTAATTACTGTTTCTGCTGTTTGCTGAAATACCTTAACGTCGGTTAGCTGATTAGTGACCGCAGCAGGTGTGTTATCAACGTCAAATACATCTTCTAGGTTAACGCTATCGCCTTCAATCATTGCGATGTTACTTGCCACCGACACGACAAACTCAGGTGATGCTAACAAGGTTGTCTCTGATTTAACGGTGTTATCGATTAAGTCAGCAACATCTTGCCCGACAGCTGCTTGGGCGATGCTATCAAGCAATACATCGGCGGCTGAGGCTTGAGTCGAAAAGTCGTTAGTTGATGTTTTAGCGACGAAGGGGGCAGTGGAAAATGCGCCAAAGTCGGCACCTTCACCTAACAATGATTCAACAACCTCTTGTCCTGCCGCTTCAACATCGCCAGTGGTTAATTCATCGAGACTACTATTTTGTAATAGGCTATCGGTTACATAGTTGGTGACGGGATTGATGTTAGCGACTGTAGCGTCGCTGTCATCAACGATGGTTGATAGTGTTTCACCATCGCTATTTGTAACCGCAATGCGTATAGGTGATGGTAAAGTACCGCTAAATTGCAAAACGAAATTTCCCGAAGCATCAGTCGTCGCCGTTGCGTCCAGCTTATTGTCATTGCCATCAAAGACTTCAATGATTCCATCTGGGATAGCCACACCAATCGCGGCAGTGCCTGACAATTTGACTGTTGGTTGAGGACACGTTGAGGTAACTTCGCATCCAACAACAGGCTTATTAGAGTCTTCGTTATGACATCCGATAATGGCATGTGCAAGTCCTAAAACGAGTAATAATCTGAGCGTTTTCATGCTATTCCCCTGGGAAGTTAGTTGTTAAATGATGCTCGATTAATGAACTCCAAACACCGTTGTCGACACAATTTGTTGAATGATCTACGACAGGCGTCTCGCCGCTATAGTCGACTTTGTTCCAGCCGTTCATATCCAGAGAAGATATGCCGCCACAATTAAATTTTGAGGGAGAAATAGTGCTGTTGCCCTCTGCTTTAGAGTTAAATAAGTTAATGCCATTTTCGACGTTGGGTTCACTGTCATAAATACTCAAACTTGAATGTCCCAGTTCGATAAGATCAGTAACGTCAGAATTGCTCAATACTAAATACGAATTTTGAAAGGCTTTTACCGTCTGGCCTGTAGAGTTGTTCAACTCGATGAGTGAAGACAATCCAGATTCAATGATGTCAAAGTTAACGTGGTTAAAGTTCAACTGTGAACGATACAGTTGGGTGTCATTGATAAATGCTGAACTACTTTCATCTTTCCCCAAGTTTATCGCTGATTCGTATACCGATAGTTTTGGCGTATTGAGATTATGTAAGCCTCCTGCGCTGTTACCACCAAACGATATTTCTATTGAAAAATTTGTCGTATTCCAAATCTCGACATTTGATTGATGTGCATTAAATTGTGTGCCAGTAATATTTTTGACATTGAAATTACTTTGCGAAATATGGGTATTACCGCCAATATCAGCTGTTTCATAAACCTTCAAGTCACCGCTGTTGATATTTAGCTCGTCAGTCGTCGTAAGATTCATAATTTCCATTGACGCGTTATGTTCAATCAGAACCTTGCCTGTTGCTGTTATATCACTATAACCTTGCCAGTTAGAACCGCTGCTAAGAGATATGGCATTTTCGTTGATACCTTGTACGGTAAGATTACTCTGGTCGTTGACTGAAGAACCTATAGTGACAATGATTCCGTGGTCTGCTCCTTGAATATTATTTTCTCCAAGCAGTCTAACTACGCCGTTGTTTTTGGCGAGAATTCCAATATTTGCGCCTTCCTCAATTGTCAGATTTGATAAGTACGCCTGCGCTCCTTCTTGAATCATCACCGCGATATTGGCGTTACCACTGATGGTGACGTTAGTTAAACCGCCATGACTATTTCGGCTATATAAGACCGTTAAGCTATTACTGCCTGTTGATTTGATATCAAGATCTGAAATGTAAAGTCCGCCGCCGAATCCACTATAAAGAGAGGATTTATTGGTAACGTCATTAGTAATAATTGACGCTCTATTGTCAGGATCCTTAGAATAGATACTAAGTACTTGGCTACCAACAATAATACTTCCAGCTTCTTCATTTCCTCTAACAGGTTGAATGTCACCATAACACTCACCAGTTAATTGATAGCTGACATTGGTATAAATTAAATTCTCATGATAAGCGGCGATGAGCGCTGCTGAATCGCTGGTGCAGTCAACGTCGACAGTTACTTGGCCATTATTGATATTGTAGAGCGGCGAGGGCTGATAGTTTGATTCAATATTGGCGATTGTGTCTAAGGCGCTGGTTAAGTCTGCTTCAGAGGGGAGCGCTGCAACATTACTTACCAAGGTTGTCACACTACTGTTTATACCATCGACTACTGATTCAAGTTCGGTTAACGCGGTTGTATTCCCGCCAATTGCACTGGAATTCGCTGCAATGATGTCGCTGTTTGCTAAAATTGAGGCGGCGTTGGCACTGACATTAGTATTGAAGGTCACTATGGAATCGAAGTTCGCTTTAGCCTGAGTTAATGCATCTTCAATTAACGCGATATTACTTGCAATAGCCGTTTGGTTTCCTTTAGCCAGCGTATCGTTTGCGGTTATTAATGGGGTCAAGTTTGCAATAGAAAGAGCATTCGCATCTGCTTTAGCTTCTGTGTGTGCAAAGTTTTCGTTGACTTGCGCTGCTTTGGCGGCAGTTCCTGTCACGAATTTGTTCGGCACTTCTGCTAGAGCGAGTGTTGGTAATAAAGCCAAGAAAATTATATTGTATTTCATACATCCTCACATAATTATTAGAAACAAACTGGTCGAATATTGACCGCATTTATTTACCAGTGTGTTTGGCTTTTAAAAACTCTCACTTACACAAATAATAATAATTATGTTGAGTTATAATTTTTTAGAAGCCACCTTTAAAAGCACAATAATTCAAAGTGTTAGCATGAATCATTGTGATATTTTATTTTTTGGATTTAGAGGTTTTCATTCTCTTAAATGTTCAGAAAATTTAATGTAATTTAAATTTAGGATGGAGACATCACCTATATGGGTGAACATAATGATTTAAGTTGTTAAAAGGTAAATCGGAAAGTAGACATCAAAGAGAGCCATTGAAAACGGTCTCTTGAATGCAGTTAGAAGTGGTGTCAGCAGCCGTGTTTGCTATTCCATCAGTGCAGAGAGAATGCTGCTAATTAGTTGACCTTGTCTATTAAAATTAGTTTTTTGGAAAATGTGCTTGAGGTGGGAGCGGAGTGTTTCTGCTGATCTAAAACGTATTTCTGAAATTTCTTTAATGCTTAATCCATCGAGTAAATCTCTGCATAAACTTGCTTCAGCCATGTTGAGTGAAAAATAATCCGCAATCTTTTCTTTGCTGGGCAACTTACGTAAGTCAGGATCATAAAATGTGACTAATGCACCTCCCTTTCCTTGTTCATTGTTTTTGATAGGAGTGATGCAAAGTATTTGATTTCATTTCCTGAAGCGCGTCAAAGCAAGTAGAAAAATTTCTCAACTGATCTTTTACGGCAAGATTCAATACAGTATCTCGCTCGAGCATTCCATTTTTACGAAATTTGCTAGTGAAATCTTCTGGTAAGCCTATTTGCCAAATATATCTTATTGCGATGGGACTTCGTTGCAGACCTGTCAAAATACAAGCTGACGCGCCAATTGACTTACCAAGTACTTGTAAAAAAGTATGAAAACCATCTTTGTCGGTTAACGATGCATATAGTTTATGGATTAGTTCTGATTCATTGTCAAAAGGAGTTAACTTGGAAAGTGTATTCATTAAAAGTTGCCGCCATAAAATTAATTATTTTGTACTACAGAATTTTGAACGTGTTTTGATTATTGCATCTATACAGATTTTTGCGAATTTTATTGATTAGTGGTCTTTAAATCGTCAGTTATTTACGTTAATATTTTGCTTGTTAGTGACTGCGGGTCACGAAGTGACTGAGGGTCTAAATATGACTGGCGGTTTTTATTTTAAATTAGTCGAGCGATGTTATGCCTGAATCAAGAAAAGAACGTGAATTTAAATTACGTGAAAAGGATATTCTAAGCGCAGCAACAACACTGTTTTTACGTAACGGATTAGATAGCGTGACTGTCGCTGATATTGCTAAAGCAACCGATATTGGTAAAGGAACTATCTACAAGCATTTTACGAGTAAAGATGCTGTTTTGGCGCAACTTGCCAATAACTTTTCATACGATGTATTACAAAAAGTTAAGAGCATTGACAGTACACTTCCAGCAAAAGAACAAATGCGTGAAATGCTAGAGTTGTGCTTTATGGCTCATGTCGAAGAGCCGTTAATGAGCGAAATTTCAAGACGTTATCATCAAGCAAGCTTCTTTGAGAGATTACCCGAAGAAACAAAAACACATTGCTTAGCCATTGAAGGAGAATATTTTGTTATTTTGCAAAACATTTTCAGCAAGGGTATCGACAATAACGAATTACCAAACGCATCAATCGATGAATTACTTCTCGGAGCACACGCCACATTTACTGGCGCGCTTGAAATGCTCCACAGCAAACAATTTCACTGTTTTAGTGACTCTCCTTCGATTTCACAAGAACGGTTTATCAAAATTATTATCAATTACACAATGACGGGATTATTTGGTCAGTCAATGGCTGGCGATATTAATACGTCTGGAGAATCACATGAATAAGTCAATAATGTTGGCGTCAGGGCTTACTGGGCTATTAATTATCTGGATGTTATCAGGTAGCAATGATGCGCCAGCCGTAGAAAAAGTATCGCAAAGTAGCGAGAGCGAAAAGCTAATGAGCGTGGTTGTTAAACCATCTGAATCTCAGCTAGTCGCCAAAAAGATTACCGTACAAGGCCAAGTTGAGCCTAACCGCGTATTGTCATTAAAGACAGAGGTTGATGGCAAGGTAATCGCTTTGCCGATTGAGCTAGGCAGCCGTATTAAAAAAGGCGATGTGTTGGCAAAAATCTCACTCAAAACACGAATTGCTCAGCGTGAACAAGCGGTGGCTAATGTGGCTTATCAAACCCAAGAGCTTGCGGCGACCAAGAAATTATTTGATAGAAAGCTAGAATCAGGTAGCCGTTTGAGTTTGCAACAAGCCAATTTGGCAGCAGCTAAAGCATCGTTACAACAAATCGATTATGACATTAAAAACTCAACCATTAGTGCGCCCTTTGATGGTGTATATGATCGCCGCTACGTTGAGTTGGGTGATTACCTTGATAAAGGCCAACAAGTTGTATCACTCGTTGATGATTTAAAACTGAAAATTACGGCCATGGTGCCTCAGCAGCAAGTCGATGGTTTGGTATTGGGACAAGAGGTTACCGCAAGCCTAATTAACGGCGAAGCCATTACTGGTGCATTGTCATTTATTTCTGCAACCGCTGATGAAAACACCCGTAGCTATCGCATCGAAGTGTTGGTGAACAATAACGATCATCGCCGTCTTGTTGGCATGACAGCATCGTTAGATATTCCCGTAAAAGAAGTTGAAGGGCACTTAGTTAGCGCCTCTTCAATTAGTCTTGATAATCAAGGTCGTTTACAAGTTAAAGCGGTTGATGAAAACAATGAAGTTATCGCTTATCCAGTCACTATTGTGCGCACAGACAGCGATAAAGTGTGGTTGTCAGGTTTACCTGCTCACGTGTCATTAATTACCCTAGGTCAAGATTTTGTGATCGCTGGTCAGACTGTACAAGTGAGCCAAGGCTAGTTTAGCTGGCGAGGAGATTTATTATGATTAACGCATTAATTAATGCGGCAGTTGATCGCACAAGAACCACCATGATGATCTTGGTATTCTTGTTCATTAGCGGACTGATTGCCTTTAATACGATTCCAAAAGAATCACAGCCCGATGTGGCTATACCGATTATCTATGTGTCGATGACTTATGACGGTATTTCGCCAGAAGATGGTGAGCGCTTGCTAGTGCGCCCGATGGAGAAAGAACTTAAGTCTATCGAAGGTATCAAAGAAATGCGTGCGGTATCTGGTGAAGGCCATGCGTCGGTAACGCTTGAGTTTGATGCGGGATTTGATGCCGACCAAGCTTTGCTTGATGTGCGCGAAAAGGTCGACGCTGCCAAAAGTAAACTACCCGCAGAAACCGATGAACCACAAATTCATGAAGTAAATGTTGCACTGTTCCCAGTGCTTAGTTTAGCGCTGTCTGGCGATGTGCCAGAGCGTGTTGTGCGACGAATTGCTCGTGACTTAAAAGACAACATCGAAGGATTATCTGGGGTTCTAGAAGTTGATATTGGCGGCGATCGCGAAGAGTTGATGGAAGTTATAGTCGACCCACAAGCGCTTGAAAGCTACAACATCGATTACTATGAGTTACTGCGTACCATCGATTTTAACAACCGTCTTGTTGCCGCTGGCGCTATTGATACTGACAATGGTCGTCAGGTGCTAAAAGTACCGGGTGTTATCGATAACGTTGAAGACATGCTGAACATGCCAGTGAAAGTGGTTGGCGATCAAGTCGTGACATTCCAAGATATTGCGAGTGTGCGTTCTACGTTTAAAGATCCTGAAGGATTTGCGCGTGTTGGCGGTAAGCCAGCGATGGTATTGGAAGTTAAAAAGAAAGTTGGCGCTAATATCATTGAAACGATTGAAGAAGTTCAAGCGTTGGTAACCGAACATCAAAAATTATGGCCACAAGGCTTAGAGCATAGCTACATCATGGATCAATCAACGCAGGTAAAAACCATGCTTGATGATCTATTAAATAATGTCATGACGGGTATCGTACTGGTTATGATCATTATTTTGGGCGCGATGGGTCTACGTTCATCATTGCTTGTTGGTTTGGCTATACCCGGTTCATTCTTGGCGGGCATTTTAGTGTTAAACATGATTGGTTTTACACTTAATATCGTGGTGCTCTTTAGTCTAATTTTGGTTGTGGGTATGTTAGTTGATGGCGCTATCGTTGTGATAGAGCTTGCCGACAGACGAATGAAACAAGGGATATCGCCAAAGGAGTCGTTTGCCTATGCAGCGCGCCGTATGGCATGGCCTGTGATTGCTGCTACATTAACGACGCTGGTGGTATTTATGCCATTAGTATTTTGGCCGGGTGTTGTTGGTCAGTTCATGAAATATCTGCCAATCACTGTGTTGTTTTGTTTAACGGCATCACTATTAATGGCCTTGGTGTTTATGCCGGTGCTTGGCGGCGTTATCAGCCGCTCTAAAGGCGTGCAGTCGGTGGCGGATGAAGATGAATTACCCGAAACCCCGTTTAACAAAAGCTATCGTTCGGTATTAGCTAAACTACTCAATCATCCGGGGAAAACGTTAGGGGCGACGCTGTTACTAATTGTTGCTACTTACATGGCGTATTTCCAGTTAGGTAAGGGGGTTGAGTTTTTCCCTTCAACTGAACCTGAATCTGCCTTAGTAAATATTCATGCGCGTGGTGATTTATCGATTGCTGAAAAAGACGCGTTGTTATTCCAAGTTGAGCGCCGCTTACTTAATTTTAAAGAACTAAAATCAGTGTATGGTCGTAGCTTTAACAAACCAGGTGGTGAAACGGCAGAAGATGTTATTGGTACGATTCAATTTCAATTTGTTGATTGGCAAGAGCGCCGTCCAGCGCAAGAAATTTTGCAGAACATGCGTGATGTGACAAAAGACATCGCTGGCGTGCAGCTAGAGTTTAAAAAGGCTGACGATGGCCCTGTGCAAGGCAAACCATTTAAGTTATTGGTGAGTGGTTTGGATAATAAAAATATCTACGCGACGGTCGCTAAAATTCGTCAAACCATGGAAGAAATGGGCGGATTTGAAGCCATTGAAGATAATCGTCCATTACCAGGTATCGAATGGCGCTTAAACGTTAACCGTGAAGAAGCAGGTCGTTATGGCGCTAACATTAGTGTTATTGGCAATGCCGTGCAAATGGTGACTAACGGTATTAAAGCGGCAGAGTTTCGTCCTGACACATCCGATGATGAAGTTGATATTCGTATTAGGTTTCCACGTGAACAACGTAGTTTAGATCAATTACTACAGCTGAAAATCAACACTGTTCAAGGGCTAGTACCACTGTCTAACTTTGTAACACTAGAGCCAGCGAATAAAACGAGTACGGTGAACCGTGTTGATAGTCGCCGTGTTGTGACTATTCAGGCTGAACCTGCGCCGGGTTACCTGCTTAATGATTTAGTTATTCAAATGGGCGAAAAGCTTAAAGCAGAGCAATTCCCATTAGATATTCGCTTTAAGTTTAAAGGTGAGCAAGAGCAACAAGAAGAAACGGGGGCCTTCTTAGGTTCGGCGTTCTTAATTGCTATCTTTTTAATGGCGCTTATTTTGGTAACCCAATTTAACAGCTTCTACCAAACAGCTTTAGTCTTGTCGGCGATTGTGTTTTCAACGGCAGGTGTATTGCTTGGTTTATTAGTGACAGGGCAAACCTTTGGTATCGTGATGGTGGGAGTAGGTATTATCGCGCTCGCTGGTATCGTGGTTAACAACAACATTGTCTTGATCGATTGTTACAACGATTTACGCCGCAAAGGCCATAATCCATATGATGCAGCCTTGATCACTGGTAGCTTGCGCTTACGTCCGGTATTGCTAACGGCAGTAACAACAGTTCTGGGCTTAATGCCGATGGTATTAGCAATGAACATTGATTTAATGGGCCGTAATATCAGTTTTGGCGCACCATCGACCCAATGGTGGACTCAGCTTTCAAGTGCTATTGCTGGTGGCTTGAGTTTTGCGACGTTATTAACGCTGTTTTTAACACCTTGCTTGCTCATTATTGGTGACAAATTAAGTAAAGGACGTCATTACCGTCAGGCGGTGGTAAATAATTCTCAAAAAAATATGAGTGAACCAGTCATTACCGCGACCGATGTTGCAAAGTGATAACATTCGCTAAATATCAGTGATGTATTAGCATTGTGTTGACAAAAGTTCTGAAAAGCGACCTAAAGGTCGCTTTTTTATTTTTAGCCGTTTGTGGTGTTTTTACAAACTCATTACATAAGATTATAAATTATAACCTTGATACTAATGATAATGGTTTGCATTAAGTGTAAAGAAATGTAAAATGCAGCCAAATTTTTTGTAACGGACTAAGAATTAGTATTATGAAGTTTAATTATCTCGCTCTAGCAGTTTCTGCTGCATTACTTCCTCTGTCTGCTTTCGCCGCAGATAAGGCTCCTAAAAAAACTTCTGACATGGAAGTTATTCAAGTTAAAGGTAGTTACTTCAATAACTACAAAGTTGACAAAGCATCTGGCGCTATGCGCACCGATACGTCACTAATGGAAACTGCACAAGCAGTGACTGTTATTCCAGAAACTATTATTGACGAGCAACTAGCAACAACATTAGGCGAAGTCCTAAACAACGTTGCCAGCTTATCTCCGGGTTCAAAACAACGTAACCGCGAAGTATTTAGCTCACGTGGTTTCACACTAAGTTCATCTAACGGTTACTTACGTGACGGTCATCAGCATTGGTCACACTATCAACAGCCAATTGAAACACTAGAGCGTGTTGAAGTCATCAAAGGCCCATCAAGTATCTTATACGGTCAGTCTGCGCCAGGCGGTTTAGTAAACATGGTGACTAAAAAGCCAACGGATTCTCGTTTATTTGATTTGAGCTTCGATACCGACCAAAACGGTTCAACACGTTTTATGGCGGACTTTGGTGGTCAGATTGTTGAAGATCTAACGTACCGCAGTGTATTGGTAAAACAAGACGTGAAATATGATCGTGAATATGCAGACGGTTCACAACGCGAGCGTGACCGTTTCCTTGGCTCTATTTCAGTTGATTACGCCGTATCAGACGACTTAAAAGTAAATGTATACTTTGACCGCACTAACGACAAAGCTGGTCTAGACACTGGCGCATGGCTTGATAACAACGGTGACGTTATTGGTGATGACAAGACTATTTATGATTTCTCATGGGCATTCACAGACATCACTGTAGATAACCTTGGCGCTAACGTAAGCTACTTCATCAACCCACAATGGATGGTTAAGGCCGGCTACAACGAGCAAACGTTTGAACGTCAACGTTTTGAGTCAGCACCTAAGAAGCCAAGTGATTACGTGCTAGGTGATTCTTATACCTACAGAGCCTACGATCGTTTCGACGATTGGCAGTTCAAAACAGCATTTGTTGATATCACTGGTGAGTTCTCAACAGGCGACATCGAGCATCAATTACTAATTGGTGCAAACAGTCTTGATTACTACTACGGTCAATTACGTACTCGCGTTGATTACGTAAGTTACACACCGGGTCAACCTGAGCCAGTGCGCCCAGCAATCAGCTATAAAACTGATGACACACTATACAACAGCGAATACGACTATTACGGTTTTTACTTCCAAGACTTAGTAACGTTTAACGATGAATGGCAAGTAGCCTTTGGTGGCCGTTTTGATCAACAAAATCGTGAAGGCGCTGACAGTGATTCATTCGTGCCAAAGTTCGGCGTGTTATATCACCCACAAGAAGAAATGACAGTATACGTGAACTACTCAGAGAGCTTTGAGCCATCGTCAAGCGAAACGCTAAACGATGAGTCAGACATCAACCACGGAATGAAGTTAGATGCTGTAACGTCTAAGCAAGTTGAAATTGGCGGTAAATGGCAGGTTTCTGATCGCCTACTTGTTGAAACGGCTATTTTCGATATCGAAAAATCGGGAACGTTGATTTCTCAAGCATTACCAGATAATGCACAATTTGACACGGTAACGACTCAGTCTGGCTTACAACGCCATAAAGGTTTTGAACTATCAGCACAAGGTGCGGTAACTGACCGTTTATTCTTGATGGCATCAACAATGTATTTAAACGCTAAGTACGAAAAAGATGCAAAATATCAAGGTAAAACGCCAGTAGATGCGCCAAAATGGTCAGCGTCTGTATGGTCTCGTTACGAAATGTCAGATGCGTTCTCAATTAACGCTGGTGTGTTCTATCAAGGCAAGCGCTTTGCAGATACGAACAACACAGTTGAAAAAGACGCTTACGCACGTGTAAATGTTGGTGCTATTTACAGCACTGAAATTTCAGGCCAAGACGTTGATTTCCGTTTAAATATTGAAAACTTATTCGATACCGACTATCTTGCGGGCGGTGGTTTGAATAACGTAACTATCGGCAACGGCACTATGGCGCGTTTCGAAGTGAAAACATCTTTCTAATAAATAAAAATAATAAAAATTAGAGAGTTACATTAATTAAAGCCAGCGTTTTATTAAGCGCTGGTTTTTTGGGTTTTAAGATCCTGAAATTATGACAAGAGCAGAGCAGAGCAATAGCATGAGCATAAGAAAAGTACTATTTTGGTTTCATTTAATCGTTGGCTGTAGCGCCGCAATCTTCATCTTTTTGATGTCGATTACCGGTGGCTTGCTAACTTATGAGCGCCAAATGATTAAAGCAGGGCAACAAGCCGACTATCCGATTATCGCGGCAGACGCCAAGCGCCTATCGCTAACAGAGATTAAAAGCATCGCCAGTACCTATCCTGTCGAACGCAGCTTATCCATTACCTTGTTAAATGAAGATAATGCACCTGTTGTGATTCGTGATGGTCGCCGTACTTTGGCCTATTTACATCCTGTCACAGGTGAAAAACTCGCCGAGCCGGGCAAAGGGTCAACGCTATTTTGGCGCAAACTACGCGCTTTTCACCGCTGGTTAACCTTTGATGGTTCGTTTAGTGAGGGTGGCCGCTGGGTGAATGGTATCGCCAATGCAATTTTTGTATTGCTAGCTATCACAGGCGTATATCTATGGTTACCAAAACGTTTTAATCGCCGCGCCTTTAAAAAGCAGTTAACACTGCCGGGCAACTACACCAGCACCAAAGCGCGCGACTATCAATGGCACAATGTCTTTGGTATTTACCTAACGCCAGTGTTATTCGTGTTAGCGTCAACTGCGTTATTCTTCTCGTTCGACTGGCCGGGAGATGGGCTAAAGAAAGTTGTTTCAACTGAAACCGTAAGAGAGCTTGCAAAACCAACCCCATTGGAATTTTCATTAGCTGCGCAAGTTAAAAGTACTGATATACAGATAGCAGCATTGAAGTCAGCTTACCCTGATTGGCAAAGCATTCGCTTTTCAGTCGCAAAAGTGCCACAAAACGTCTCTATTTACACCGTTGATAACGGCAATGGCGGTGAGCCAACCAAGCGTCTGTCAGTCGCTGTTGATAACCTCACGGGCGAGATAGCTGATACATCTGGTTTTGATGATTATTCAACGTACCGAAAAATTCGCAACTGGGTACGCTTTGCTCATACCGGTGAATATTACGGTGTTGTTGGCCAAACAATTGCGGGCATCGCTTCTTTCTTAGCATGTTTACTTGTTTACACAGGTATTATGCTGTCATGGCGTCGCTGGAAAAATCGTAAGAAATAGAGCGCTTGGCTGCGATTTATTGATTAAAAAGAAAGTCCGCATCATGTAAATGAATGCGGACTTTTTTAGTGATAGTGTTAATTTTTAATAGGAAGCTTTTGACTGTCTTTTTTGTCTTCCCGTAGAGCACTTATAAAAATAACAAACTTCCAAGTATGTCATGCGTAAAAGCAGGTGTGTACTTGACTACTTTGAAGTGCCGATATCGATAAGTCGCTCAAATCTACTTGTAAATTGTTCCCCGAATCTTTCATCCACTTGTTTAATCTGCGCGATTGCCTGAGCAATATCGAAGTCTTCGGTTCGACCTTCAATTACTGCCAGTGCACCGTTGTGCAATGCATAAGCTAAATGAGCTGATATGGTTTCACATTGTGTTTCGTTGTCATTGCTACCAAGGTGACCACTCAGTAATAAACGCAGTTCATAAACTGCCTGAGCCAGAATTTTTAATTGAATGTCTCTATTGTCCATCGTCTCAATTCCTTAAGAAACCAATACTAGCGATGATATTTCTTTATTAGGTATTGAATACTAATGTAGCTTCATACTCATTTATATAATGCTCTACGTCATAAGCTGTCCCGGTATATGATAATTCTCCAGTAATTCGATTGACGATTATCGGAGAATTTCCACTAAGCATGTCGCAAAAGTCACCAGTTTCAACATATGCTTTACTTTGATAGAAAAACACCCAGCCCCAACTCTTTTCTATCGTCTTTTCTGGGATTACCAAGCAATCTATTGGATTGTACTTATCTACTGTTTGCTCTAACTCGGCTTCAACCAACCGTTGTGCTTCTTGTATATTCACAACTTGCAATATTATTTGTGACATGGCTAGGCTACCGATTAAGCTTTAGATTATTAACTGTTTTTACAAGCTCGTTTTTCTCGTTTTCGGATGAGTATGTCAAAATAAGTGATAGTACATAATCTTTAATTTTTATTGAATAATATTCTTGATAGATAGATGCGTTACCTATATTGAGTTGGGTAGGCATTACATCAAATGATGAACCTGATAAGGTTTTGGCAAATGTTTCTTTTGGAAATGTGTATTTTAACTGCCCCGCCTGAAGTGCCTTTTTTAGATGAAATAGATAATCAGAACCTTTTTTTATACCAGGTATTTGAACAACACGTTCAGCGGCTGCCATAATACTTGGATTAAAATCTACAGGGGCACCTTGCTCATACTTAAAAAACGCAAATAAGTTAACCGTTTGTTTTTCTGCTACTTTGATAGCTGCTCTTAAGTTCTCATCATCGCCAGCAATTAAATCACTTCCACGCTCGCTTATTTCTTTTATTGCCGCTTTACTTTGAATTGACCATCCCTTAGGTACTGGTAGAGACATATTAAAATATTCGTTTATATATGTTTCATTTTTTATTTCGCCATATCCGATTTCATCTGAATACGCACTTCCTGACCAAATTGAAAAAAAGTTAATAATTACAATTATTAAAAGAATATTTTTCATACTTAAACTCTCTAATTTCTGTGGTTGAATATAGTGCCATGTTAGGCGAAAAATTGTTGACTAAAATTGTGTTTCGAGTGAAACAGCGAACTATTTATGTTCCTTTTAAAGCCCTGTTATAAGATTGGTTCCCAAGCCCATTTTTTGTATGTTACAACAAACTCTCTAGCCTCAGGTAATGTATCAGGGTAGGGAACACTAATATAGCTATTTGAATCAATTCGTATTTTTTGAAAAACAAAACCATGTTCAGCGAGAAATTTAATTTTTTTCCATTGGGCAAAGTCAGATTTTTTAGGTGGTTTAAAGTGCCTACCTAAGTTTACCGTTGTACTTTTACAAATAGGGCACTTCATCGTTTTGGGATAATCACATGGGGGAACATCGAAATGACGCATATTAGAGGTATGGCAGATAAAACATGAATAAGACATTGAGTAGGGTGGACATTGAGTTTTTACAGCAGGTTCAGGTAAATTCCTATAACCAGCTTTTTTTCGAATTTCCATTCGAGTATGCTTATCCATGTCTGATTGAGCCTTATAACATTAGTTTTTCGTGTGCACGATAATACTGCTATCACACGTCTAAATTTAACGCTTACGTTAGTAATCTAACCTTTTATTGTCAATAGTTTAATTGATAGCGAGCGCTAAAAACTCTTTAGACGATGAAAGGAAAGGTTGTATGCAATATTAATTGTAGATTAGCGCAATTATGCATCAGCTAACCAAATTTTAATGTCTAATATGAGCTTTATGGTTTTCCTTTTTTCTTTGATATCGGTATAGCCCCTTTAGAGCGCTATATAGGCCGGCGACCATTGTAAAATCATGAGAATCATTGTCGAATTCGTCGAGTAGTAAACTTGAGTTTAAATGACGATTTCTAACGAGCGTCTGCGTTAACGAATTGTAGACATCTTGCATTTCTCCACCTTCGTTACCAATCGCCATATACAGATAGGTCGGTACTTGTTTTCTCGATTTGACATACTTTTTAGCTGCTGCCGATGTTTCTCTTTCTCCCCACCAAACAGCGGGACTAAAGGCTAAATGGCTTTGAAAAAGAGTTGGTCGTGATTGAAAACTATGAATAACTAATAAGCCAGCAAGAGAGTGACCAGCCAGAACGTTAAAATCATTGGTGCGGTAGTTTTTAGCTATCTGTGGCATTAGCTCTTTTTCTAAAAAATCTAAAAATAGATCGCCACCACCACCTTCACCAACTGGCCCTCTGGGATCTTTATTGACGGTTGGCGCAAGATCTCTGAGTCGATTATTGCTAGTGATGTTAATGATTATGTGTTCATTTGAACCGTTAGATAGATGCAATCGGTTTAACATTGCATTGACTAGCTCTCCATTCAATTCACCACCAAGCACATAGAAAACAGGATACTTTTTGGTTAGCTCTTTCTCGTAGGATAACGGCAGCGCAATAGTGATTTTAGGTGCTTTAACTAAGTACTTTGACTTAGGAGTTTTCAACTCTGTGAAATTTGAGGCATTGGCAATAGTCGATATAAGACAGAACAGTAAAGCAGTAACGATCTTCAACTTTAAATTCCTTTTTTAGAAAATTTGATTGGCAACATTAAGCAATGGTAGAGTAAAAGACAAGTATGTTTCTTTTGTTTTACAATCTGTTAGTTTGTCGTTTCTCTTTTATGAGATCGCGATTGATGAAAATTTCCATTGAAATTTCTTTCGTATATCTTTGATTTAAAAATACTTATAAAATGATGTGCAGTTGCATCTTTACGACGTGACAGTGCTTCTGATCGCTTTGTATTTAGTCTTGGTAGCAATAATAAAGGCTGGAACTGTCATTACTATTACTGTAACTGCCATTGAAGATTGCAGCCAGAACACTAATGCAAAACCAAGGGTTAAATAAAACACCAAGCCAAAAGCGAGTTTGATGATGAAAGTTTTCTGTGAATCTGACTGGGCTTTTTGATAGTGGTTAATAAAACCATAGGTAGTTGCAGTTAGTGCGGTCAGTATTGAAACAACGCTAGTGATGGTGACGATAGTACTTGGTTCCATGTAAGTTTTCTCCTTTTTAGTGATTTCGATTGAAGCTGCTTAATTTAGCCCGCAGGGCGATTTTATCTTGTTAGTCGCCTTGGTAAATTTATGGCACATATACCATGCCGATATCGATTATGTACCTGTTATCTTTTTCTATAACTTGAGCGCCAAGCACTAAATCACTACGCCCCTCACCAGCAGTCCATAGTTCTATAAGGACATCCCAGTGGCTTCCCGTCCAAATGCATATTGAAGAATCCCAAGTTTCATCTGGCAGTTGAACTAATTCTTCGCCATAATCTTGAATGTATTCTTTAATATGAATCGCTGTTTCATTCGAAACTGAAGAGACACCAATGATACCGCTAGATAAGGAATAATCCTTTTTGCAAAAGGCATCTACGATTTTTGAAAAAGCTGGCCTCCAAGCAGTAGGAATCTGCCTCTCATTTTTCTCATCTTTCTCTCCGAAATTTTCAACTTTTGTCATATCTCTATCGCCGCCTAATGCGAAGCCACGTTTAGGCTGTCTGACGCTGAAAGCGTGTAATTAATTGACTTGTTACATGTCAGTAAGCGATGAATCATGCCATACATCTTCATACTCTGCTGTAATTAAAAACCTATACCCCGGAGGAAGAGACAAATATCGCTCCACTTCAGGTAGATACTCTGCAATATGGCTTACGTGTAGCGGTTTAAAAAACTCTTCTTCATTTGATAGTTCTTCACCACACCAGATATACCAGCCACATGTACCATTCTCTGGACTATGGCGTAAACCGTTGATTGGAAGCTTACCTATTGTTTCAATGGCAATACCAAGCTTTTCCTCTTCTAGACTTGGGAAAGGTATAGCATCGAACTTTTCACATACATCCGTTTGGCTTGGCACGATATCCCCTAAGGCATGTAACGCTTTACACACGGGCGCGTGAAACGCGTCCCAGCCCCATAGGGGCTAAAGTGCTGTAACTTGCTAACCATTTTTAAGACACTCTTCTAGACGCTGCGAATAATAATGCCGCGACTTTTTATTAAGTTTTGCCCCAGCCCATGCAAGCCGCCTAACTATGCTTGGCTCTGGATTGGAGTGTAACGCTACCTCTAACGGTCCAATTTCATGTTCATTGACTAAATTTACATCTACACCATTTTCTATGAGCCATTCTACCAACGCATGATCATGATTATTTATTGCTGTTATCAGCGCCGAGCCATGCACCGGATCTTGGTAATTCATATCACCACCATCGGATACCCGCTCTTTAACAAGTTCAATATTTCTCGACCGTGCCGCGAAAATTACTTTTTGATGAATGTTGAAACTCATAGTTCAGATGGCTAACAGTAGTTTATCGTGCATGCATGATAATACCGACATAGCACGTTTAAATTTGTTACTTACGATATTAATAAAACATATAACTGTCAACTACTTAATTGATTTAAGGTACTGGTGAGTCGCTAAGATTCTTATGGGGAAAGATTGCGTTGCGGCATACATTGCAGGTCGATGTAATGTATGCCGCAGGTGGGGAAATCTAAAACGGCAGTGATTTAATACTTAGCCGCTGTTTTCCCATCAACCATGGTGTTTTTAATAAACTGACGTAGATCGTCGTTAGACAATTTTAGATCTTCTTTGCGCAAATACATCATATGGCCGCTGCGGTAGCCTTTGAATGACATGCGATCTTTCATCTTACCGCTTGGATCGAGTTGCCACAGGGTGTATTTGGCGTCGAAGTAGTTGGTCGCGCCGTCATAGTAACCTGCTTGCACCATCACATTGAGATATGGATTTTGCGCCATGGCTAAACGGAGATTTTCACCTGTGCGGTTACCAGTACGATCCCACGGATGAACGTTGCCAAACATGTTGTATTTAAGATCGGTTTTATAATCTAGTTCTTCACGCAGATAGTAATTAATTGCTGGGGTAAAGCTGTGTAACCATGAAGTGAGTTCAGCGTTGTAATCGGGGTGTGAGCCTGCGTTTTTCTTGTCGATGCCAAGGTAACGCGAATCTAAACGGCCAACTGTAAACTCTTTATCGCGCAGTAATTCTTTCCAGAAGTAGCTGGTGTTGATATCAAGGTTGTTGTCTAGCACTGCTTGTTTTGATAAACCTGAGTAGAAAGCCACTTTGGTTGCGATGGCTTGTTTATCGTCGGCGTTAATGAAGCCGCCTTTGGCGATTGCTGGCAAGTAGCTATCGATAGTAAAGGCTTCGACTTCTCTTAAGACATCGAGTAAATCACGGTGTTGCAGAGCTGGTGGCAATACTTTGTGATGCCATGCAGTAGCAGCAAAGTAAGGTAGGCGATTGGCCGTTTTTACTGGGCCATTGCGCTTGATACCGATATCAGTTGGTGAAACAAGCACTACGCCGTTGAGATACATCCATTGGCGTGATTGTAACTCTTGCGCTAACCCAGATACACGCGTTGTGCCGTAGCTTTCACCGATTAAGTACTTAGGAGAACGCCAGCGATTGTTGCGGGTAACGAAGGTGTTTATCCAATCAGCAAGATACTTAATGTCTGCATTAACGCCAAAGAACATCTTCTTTTGTTTGTCCTTGCTTGGCATCTTACCGTCTTTGTCAGGTAACACACGTGAATAGCCGGTATTTACTGGATTTACGAATACGATGTCGGCAATATCAAGAACCGAATGTGGATTAGTTTTTACGCCGTAAGGTTGTAGTGGATAACCTTCATCGTCAACGTTTAGGGTTCTAGGACCTGTGTAAGCAACATGCATCCATACCGAGGCTGAGCCGGGCCCACCGTTGAATGATATGAGTAATGGGCGCTTGGCTTTATTTTTTACACCACTGCGTTGGTAGTAGGTATAAAACAAGCTCGCTGTTGGTTCGCCGTTACTATTCCATACAGGTTGTGTACCTGTAGTGGCGGTGTACTTTACTTTGTTACCGTTGATAGTAGTTGAGTGTTTGGTGGTATTGCTGCTATCGATTTCAATCTTGCGACTGTGTTCTTTTGCAATACTGCTAAAACTAACCAGCAGCACTAGGCTCAAACTGAGCAAATAAGAAGATGTTTTCATAGAAAGTCCAAGTTATTATTATTTTGTTATGTTATCACTTGTTGCCGGAATTATGCTCAGAATTTCGCTGAGAAAGTGTGTGCAAATGTGTTTAGACTTATCTGCTATCTCGAGCAAAGTTGCAGTTAAAAATCAGAGGCTAATTTAAAAATTGTAATTTGATTAAATTGTAGTCACTATTTATTTATGGAATAACTTCAAACGGTTGGAGAATATATGGAATTATCTAAATTCAGTCAGAATACTTCGTTTGTGAAAGTTGCTGTCGTGGCTTTTTCATTACTTCTTAGTGCTTGTTCAAGTACGCCTAAAAAGTTAACTCAGGCTTTTTAGGGGACTACTCGCAACTTAAAATTGCACCCGATAATGAGAATTTACGAATTTATCAACGGGATGATTTTAAGCTTTCGAAGGTTAAAAAAATTAAAATCGTTCCTTTTGAGATTTGGCTTGAGCAAACGGCTAAAGAACCTAATTTACGTGTTAATACGCAGCAATTAGCCCAATTGCAGCAACATTTTTATAAAAGACTCACAAATGGCCTTGCAAAATATTATCGCTTAGTTGATAACGCTGATGATGAAACATTAATAATTTGTGGTGCATTTTCGCGAATTAAGCTGTCAAAGCCATCAATTGGAGTAACCGACTTTATTCCTGTGCGAATTGTCCTTAATACTGGTAACTCTGCTTATTTAGCTGCGACTAATCAACAAGATTTGATTAGTGAAGTATCAATTGAATCAGAGTTTTTATTAGGTGCTAATAAAGAACAAGTATTTGCGGCTGCAGCTTCAAGAGAGTTAGACGTCACTGTAACTCAAGAAAAAGAGGGAAACCTCGTTGCTGTGACTCAAGTACTAGATATCTGGGCTGATAACTTCATTAAGAAAGTTGCTGAAATACACTCGGCGGCTAGTAATAATTAATAATTAATAAGTGATAGTCGGCATTGTTTAAGTGCTACATTTCATAAGTCTTTGCTTTATCAGCTTGTTAGCTCGATTGAGTTTTTAAGTATGATAAAGCTAACTCAAGGCATTTATCTGCTGCATCCAATTCTTTCACCACAAAAGCTGAAACAATAGCGCCTTCCTTTAACAAACAAATCATATTTAACAATTCATTGTTGTTGCTTGATAAGTGCTGTTTTATTAGCTTGCGGATAGCTTGCTTGTGATGTTGGCAATACTGATTGATAGGATGTGTAGCGTCTGAAAACTCGGCACTAGAATTAATAAAAAAGCAGCCATTAAATGGCGCAAGTTCAGGTACTTGATCGTTGAACCATTGCGTTAAGGCGTTGAAAAGATTGCTAACGACTTCTTCATCACTCTCTGCCGATGCCAACTCGGCAGACAGCCAATTTAAGAACCTTTCATCGCGAGCTTGTAGCGTCGCTAGCACTAAATCATCTTTGGTCGAAAAATGACTGTAGAGGGTTTTTTTAGCAACGCCTGATACTTTCAATACTTCATTGATACCGACGTTGTTTATGCCTTGTTGATAGAACAAGGTAAGGGCAGTGTCTATTAATATTTGTCGTTTAGCGCTCATTTTCTTTATTCGATTCTTTAGAAGGCAGAGTGAATCTTGACATGAGGAGACAGAGTTGTCTACAATTGATAATGTTGGTAGACCTGTCTCTTATACACATCTGACGCTGCCGACGAAGAGGATAGTG
>OJBM01000192.1_pt1 | contig 25055 bp, 18 predicted proteins | sample 1591061 | NCBI WGS metagenome assembly OJBM01 (sample SAMN05416872, study PRJEB24817) | seawater metagenome | isolation source: Sea water | place: Canada:Atlantic | collected 2013-11
ATCTACACTATCCTCTTCGTCGGCAGCGTCAGATGTGTATAAGAGACAGACTTAACACGACAAAGGTGCGAGTAAAGAGGTTGTATTTTGATGTAAAAAAGTTCTTCATGACCAATCTTAAGTTCATTTCCATTGCACCAACATGCGGCACTAATATGTCTCTAATTCGACGTTGTATTTTAATTCTTCTGCATTTTCAGGCATTTCGCTGCGCAATTGTCGATACGCATTGCCGATGCGGTATGACAAGTAAACAGTTGTGTCTGGCCAGAATCGAGAAACGACTATAGTTGTATCTTTTGCTTCCCAAGTGTACTGCAGACGCCCTGTGTTAAGCTCGCCTTCGCGCGCAACTGGCTCACCATATTTATCAGTAATCATCTCGACGACTTTCAATGCAAAATTTGGATCGTTATAAGAGGGAAAACGGTATTCAAGTGACCCAAGATTTCCGGTTTGTAAGCTATAACCAGCAAACAATCGATCAGATCCTTCAACTAATTGAGATGATTCATAACTATCAAACCAATAGTTATCCGCCTCTCTAAGCTTTATCCCACCATTATTTTTGATTCGCGCTCGCATTGCTTGACGAGTTACTAAAGATAAAGTTGAACCATAAAGCATTAAGTTAGAGTTTGACTCATCAATTTTCTGCTGTAATACCGGTAATCGCTGCTGAGATGATAAATAACCTTGATCGGCAGCCTTGCTATGCCAAAACAGTGCTTCTTGCAGATCTAACGGCGCGCCGCGTCCCTGCTCATACAACAACCCCAAATTATATTGAGCATCAATTACACCTTGGTTTGCCGCGTCTGTATACCACTTAATAGCTAGGGCGTCTGATTGCTCAACACCTTTGCCAATAAGGTATAACCAAGCGAGATTGTTTTGCGCTGCACCGTGATTTTGGTCGGCAGCAGTACGATACCATTTCGCTGCTTGCTGGAAATTAAACTCTTGGGATTGCGTTTGTTGATAAACTGCCATTAAGTTTGACGAAAGCGGTACCTTGTCCTGTTGATACAACAAACCATAACTAAATTGTGCGCCCGCATGTCCTTGTCGAGCAGCGGACAGTAACCAACGAATTCCTTGGTCTAGATTCTTTTCAATTTGCTGGCCGGCAATATATAACTGCCCCAACTCAAACTGTGCCTTATCATAACCACGATTTGCACTTCGTTGCAGCCAGATACGCCCTTGTGTAGCGTCGTAGGGTAATCCTAAGCCATTGAGATACATCACGCCAAGATAATACTCAGCCTGTGGATTCTTTTCTTTAGCCATTGGGTACCACTCAACCAACGCTTGGGCATAACGCTTTTCGCTGTACGCCGCGAGACCTTTTTCAAAATCGCCATCTGATCCTAATGAATACAGAGGATCAAGTGATTCAAAATTAGGCATAACACCAATTAGATCATCTGGATTTGCTTGATAAAATATCTCTTCTTCTGGCGTTTCTAAATGATTTGTCTCAACAGGTTTGGCAGCACTCTCGTCACTACCCCATGGATTCAAGTTCATACAACCTTGTAATCCAGAAGTTATCAAAGCAATGCTGAGCGCCGAAGCAATTTTATTCTTATTCATATTTAGCTTAAATCCGCTTTCTTACACTGCATCTGAATGACGTGACATGCCAATAGATAACTTCCATTGAATGTCTTGAATTACGTGATCACATTGTTGTAAAAACGCTAAGAAAATCTGGCTATTACTCATATCATGTGTTGCTGCAACACTGATACCTTCTTGTTTAATTTTTCTCGCTTCTGCCAGTCGTGTCATCAACATGCGATAGTCTTTAGTGTCAGCTTGAAGCTGCTCATGTTGATTGATGTCTTCAATAAGCTTTTCAATGCGCTGCTGACGACTTTGACGTAAAGACTCGGCAACACGAACTTTGTGATCTTTCCATCTTGAGCGTGCACTAATAAGAAATACAACAATACACAGCAACACCCATTTATACGTCCAAAGAACCAACATTGCCCTAAAGATTGAATCTTTTAACGTTAAGTAAGGATTAAAATAACGATCCGCTGCTTTGTGTGACTCCAGCGCTGGCCAGTTACCTGACGTTTTCATTTTCCAATCGCTAATTAGTGGATATTGCTTAGCAAAACTCTTAGTAAATAATGTGTTAAGTAAAGTTTCAATTACAGCATCTTCAGCGTCAACACGTGTTACCAATAATGAATCTGTAGTCACCATAGGTAACCATTCTTTAGGTTGTGGACCTGCAACTGATGGATACGTACCCGCATTCATCACCTGCCCAGACAAAAATGCTGAAGTTGCTGCAATACCTTCATAAGCGTCAGTGCCTAATAACTTAAAGTTGCCACTAGCCAGTAATTTACGAACATAAGCATCTTTTTCACTTGCCGTAATAATGGCGCCGTCTAATTCTCGTCCCTCAAGTAAATCTAGGTGAGATATTTCAGTATTACGCAGCGTTTTTGGCTCTATTTGATAATGATTTAGCAGTGTTACCGCATTCTTACGATGGTCACTTTTAATATCTCCCAAGGCAATACGATGGCCAACTAAATCTTCCATAACGTCGATTTTACTGTCTACATGCACAATAACTTGTACGTAGTTTTTAGCAATCGGCGCAACAACGGTGAGATTTGTCATGTCTGTCACCGCTGGAGATAGGATCGCAACTTCAGCCTGACCAGATTGCAGCGTTCCACGATTAAATACAGAGCCTTTGCTAAGTATTAATTCAACTTTATAATCAGAGTGATTTTCAATCGCTGTTTTAAGCTCTTTGCCCACTTCGTGAAGATAGCTACCACGTTCACCTGTGGCAATGCGCATAATATTACTGCTGTTACCTTGTGAATAACCGATGTAGATCACCCCTACGATTGCAGCGATCATTAATCCCCAATTTAAAAAAGGGCGAAGATTGTAAAAACTCATCGGAATATATCCTTGTTGTTTAGTTAACTTAGTTATTTATTATTTTCTGTTTTAGCCATTTAGGCCAAAACCATCACTTTGACTTGCGACGGTGACAATGTTGCACCAAATGCGCCTGGCATCATGCCATTCTGGCCTGATAAACCTAACATCTTGTTTGCAGGTAAACCGCCCATAAAGGTTTTTACACTGCCTAATAATTGCCGTTGCGGCCCCATTACCATGCCTGATAAAGGGTTTAACATGACACCAGGGTTATTACCATTACTCATCGGAGTGATTGTCATCATATTATGGTTTGGCATAGCCAAGGTTAATACCTTAACTTGCGACGGAATTCCCATTGCTGTCATTGCCATATTTGGATAGGGAATTGGCGTCGGAATAGGACCAACCGGCGATGGGATAGGTGTTAAACACACATCAGGCATCGCCATGTTCATCGCAGGCATTTGAGTTGTTGCAAAAACCATAATTATCCCCTATCCCATGTGAATTCGTTCGCCGTCAATTTTGACGTCTTTACGAGCAGTAACAACAGCATCACGGGAGCGTATTGATAATGTTTTATCAATATTTTGCAAGTAATTTTGACTGGCCTTTTGCTCAACCCCTTCAACACGCTTAAAACAGTTTTTAAGGCGTTGGGTTAAATTACCAACAATCAAGTTCATTGCATCAGAAACAGAGGTTACTTCATTCCATTGGCTGCTTAAAGAGCCACCAGAAACAGACATTTTATCTGAATGAATATTGGTTTGTAATGCCGACATAGATACCTTAGCACTTGCAATACGAGCTTCTTGAGCGCTCGTCAATGTAAGCTCTTTCGCCGCCGTTAATTTAATATCGCCAGTTGATGATTCCATCGATACATCACCGGGAAAGCCAAGTTTCATCTTGGTTGACTGCGGGCGTTCAATAATAGCAAGAATATGGCTCTCTTTTGCCGTGCAATTAATTAATACTTTGTCGCCAGCTTCCGGCGTGACTAAACAACTAAATGCCAGTGTTGCACGCATCACACCATTGCTGCCATGCACCATATATTCACGACCGAACCCACCTTGAACAACGGCTGTTTCGGTATGCCCTGTTGAACCTTGATTTACGTTAACTTGTGCCATTTTTATTTCTCCCAATTAATTCGCTGCTACCATTGCTCAGCTTTTTTCTTGGTTTTATCTGTTTCTAAAGCAGCGCTTCTATTTGCATTACGCCACACTGTTTTATCTTCTATTATTTCATGTAGATTTGTACGGTATAACTGTGTATTTGATAAATCTGCTTCCATCATTTTTGCATGGCTAAAATCAACATAGGTTAAATCAGCACCATCAAAAACTGAACCGGTACAATCTGTTTTTACCATTAAAGCTTGTTTTGCTTTAATTTTACTAAAATTAATACGGGTTAAGTTAGCCTCTTGCATTAAGGCCTGTTCCATATTGGCATCACTAAAGTTTACCATGGTTAAATTTGCTTGAATGAAGTTAGTTTGCAACGCAGTCACTTGCTTAAAGTTTGCTTTGGTTAAATCAGCCCCCATGAAACTCGCATTGGAAACATCTTTGCCTTCAAAGTTGCTTTCTTGTAATTTACATTCTTGAAACTGAGGCTTAATAAGATTGATTTTCGTAAAGTCATATTTTGTAAAATCAGCACCTTTAAAGAAAATGAGCTCTAATTTCGCCTCAGTAAATACAATATCTTTTACCTTACAATCAATCAGATTGGTTCGAAAAACCGTGACCTTAGAGAAGTCACTTTGTGAAAGGTCACCATTAATAAACGAATTTTGCTCCATCTTTGCGCCAATAAATTTGGCAGCTACGAAAGACGGATTAATAAAGTTAGTATTTTCAAAATTGCATTGTGAAAAGTCCGCTTTATCAAACTTTGCATCAATAAAGCTCGCTAAGCGTAAATCACAACCAACAACGCTAATCGACTCACCTTTTGGCTCAATAAAGTTAGCTAATATTAAATTAGCCCCATCAAGCTTAGCGCCAGTAAAATCACAGTTAATAAAGTTACACTCTTTTAACTTAGCACCGCGTAAATTAGCCCCTTTAAATGACACTTCCTGGAATGTACCACCAGCTAAATCAGCCCCTTGATAATCGCCATTACTTAAATCCGTTTCATTAATTAACGGCTCACCACCTTTTACAGCAGCGACAAGTTGATCTTTATTCATTAATGCTACAGGCATTAGCTTGGCCTCCACTCTTTGAGAATAGTTTGGTCAAGGTTGGCGCCTTTATAACTGTTGCCGCCTAATGTCGCGTCAATAAAGTTCACGCAATATAAATTCGCTTTATCAAATATGGTGCCTACGGCGTACGCTTTATAAAGCGAGCCTTCCATCAGATTCATGCGGGTTAAATCTGCATGAGCAAGGTTAGATTTCATAAACTGTGTGCGAATAGCAGTAGCCTCATTAAATCGAGCGTTCTGCAGTTGAGATCCGCTAAAGTCAGCTTCATTGAGGCAAGTATTTGAAAAATCAGTGTGATTGAGTTCGTTTTCACGTAAACATGATTTAGCAATGTTGGCGCCACTAAAATTAACGTTGTTGAGGCTACAACCGCCAACAAAACGGCTGTTAATCATTTGCGCGCCTTCAAAATTAGCATCATTCGCTTGTGCTTCAACAAAGTTGACGCCATCGACCGTTGCTTGCTTGAAATTTGCATTATTGAGCTGCGCTTTCACAAAATTCGATTCAGTTAAATCTGCGCCACTAAATGAGCAGCCATCTAAGGTAGGTTCAATAAAATTACACTGTTTAAGCAATGCATCGTCGAAAATAGTTTTATCAAATTCTACTTCCAAGAAGTTCATTTGCTCAAAAGTACAGCGGCTAAAATCAGTATTAGTGAGCTGTGATTTTCCTAAAACGGCATTTGTTAGATCGCAACCGCTAAAATCAGTATTGGTAAGGTTGGCGGCGCCAATATTGGTGCCGACACATTTCGCATCGTGCAGCTTAGCATCGGTTAAATTGCTACCCGCTAAAATAGCGCCATTTAAAATCGCACCGCTTAAATTAGTGCCACTAAAGTCTATCCCTTCAAGGTAACAGCCGGATAAATCGATGCCTTGTAAATCAATTCCTGATAGATCGATACAGGCATAATCGCCGTCAACTAAGGATTCTCCAGCATTAAAACGATCCAGTAATTGCTGCTTTAATTGTGCTTCCAGCTCAGGGTGCGGCGAACGCCCTCCCCCTATCAAATGCGCACCAATGGCATAGGTTTCTTTGAGTTTTATCTCAGCATCTATGAGCTTAGTCTCAAGGACTTCGATGTCTACATCAATAGTTGGTAGCCTTTCTTCGGCAACTCCCATCTTACGCAGTTTATCAATTTCAAGCACAGCATCGGAAATTTGCGTTTTAACCTCTGATAATTGCCCCTGCATATCGGTGCGTGGCCACTCCGGCGGCAAGTCAATTTCAACAAGCTTTTGCTCCATCTTTTCAATGGCATCAGTATATAAATCTGCTTGTGGATCTGTTTTTAATTTAGCAATTTCATCGGCAATCTGAGCTTTTGCTTCGGCAATCTTTTTATCTTTAAGCTCATCAGTAAAAACTTTGATCTCATCCATCACAGACATATCGATTTTGCTAATTTCGACGTTTTTCGGATCCGTGACCATACCCGGCGCCATCTTTTCCAGCAGGGCTTCCATTTGCACTTGCTCTGGTGCTTTTTCCGAATTATTCATTTTCTCGATGTAAGACGTCGGATCGATCCCAGCGTCTTTTAGCTGTTCAACTATCTGTTTTTTTGCACCTTCCGCATGTGCTAGTGCTTCTTGCGTTTTATTTCCTGCATAACTATCCACATTATCCTTACTCAACATTTCTAAAGGATAATCGTACTCCTCTTCAATTTGTTTGAAACCACAACGCATGCCTTGTGCAATCAGCGGCGTGCTAAAAAGCGCGTATTTATAACCATGATCAGGGCAAATACGCTTGGTTAATTGGTCTTGATAATGCGTCAAGCTGCGTGGCTCATCGGCGCGATTTTCACAAGCAAGTAATACCGCTTCAATATCGGTACCATCATCAGTACTAGCCTCGATCGTGCCGCGATAAATCATCACGCCCATGGCCTCATTGGGAAACAACCACAGGGTATCTAGTTTCGTCGGAACTTCTTTAAAAACGACTTCATCACCAATACGCTGATTAACAAAACCACGACCATAAATTGGGGGCAGCTGCCCCTTAAACTCTTGATGCTTGGGATGCATGTTAGAAATGGTATAAAGCTCATCGCCTTTGAAATAACTCGGTAACCATTGATCGGGCGCGGCATCATTAAAATATTGCCAATCTATGTCATTAGGCAGCCCTGGCATGATGTTATTAATATATTCTTCATCATAGGTACCAGCTAAGCTCATTCGCTGCGGCCAGAGAATATCTACGCGCCCTAAACTCGCTGGAGTAGGCTTAGCGCTCGATGATGAAATAAGATTATTCTTATACTCAATATTCGGTAAGTATTGCACTTCGCCAATTTCAGTTTCAATCAGCACCGCACCTTTGCCAATTGGATTTTCGGCGAATCCGTCACCGCCAAAGGCGCTGCTATAACTAATCTTAACATGGCTAGTTTTTTTAGGGGTACTAATGCCTAATCCAGCACCGAACAGCTTATACCAATGGCGATCGCCAAATACTGCCAACTCTTTGTTTACAAAGGATTGATATACGCCTTTGCCATCAACACGACCAAGGGTTAAATGTACACTGCCTGCTTCCACCGCTTGTTCGTTAGGTGCAATAAAATCACCACACACCAACACTTCACCAGTTTCTTTAGGCATAGCGCCATCAAAAATCTCACCGTCGAGTTGTTCGCCTATGGTAGACCACAATTTTTGCTCCAATAAAATTTCACCGTCAATTAAGGAAAAAGCAATGGGAATAGACAACGCAAAAACATCCTTTTCTAAATAGGTAAAGGATTTATGAAGAATACCAAGTTGCAGTGGTTTAATGATATTCATGGTTACATCATCGTTAGAGCTTTCAATCTAATCGCAACAGCCCCATTTCCTATATCTATAGCGCCCGTGGAAATTTTATTAACTCCGTTTTGCACTTTATTGACTCTGGTAGCAATTTCATTGATTTTAGCCTCGACATCAGAACCATCAGCCTTTAAGCCTATGCCTTTACCTTCAATACGGACAATTTCAAATTCATTATGAACACCGGCACTAATGCCCAATGAAGCGCCAAGTTTTAATTCAAAGGCAGCAGATAAACTCATGTCATTTTTGAGACCAACAAACATTTCATTCGATGCCGCTAAGCTAATATCACTTGTTGCACCAAACATGAATGCACTACAAGCTCCCATAAACATTTCATTTGTAGCACCATGATGGGTAGAATGGCTGCTGCCACGTATATGCTCAATTGAATGGCCATGAACTTCATCATGTGAATCACCATAAACATGAGATTCAGAACCACCGTTAACAACCTCGAGCGTATTACCTTTAACATAATCGTAAGTATTACCAATTGATTTAGATACCCAAACACCTGTTGAGCCGCCAAACCCCGTAACACTCTCTGTACTTATACTTCCCCAATCAGGTCCGCCATTTTTTGCTTTATCATGTTCATATGAGGCATTTATGTCAGAGCCATCCATGATATTCTCTTCATATCCATCACCAAAATTATAATCAGCGCCGTCTCCCCACGCATAGTTATTACCATTTTGATAACTGATAGTACTCCCCCAAGTTTTCTCAACTAATGACGCATCAATATCATCAGAACTCAAACCAATGGACTTACCATTCTCTTCGTGATCCCATGTTCCTTTGATTTTATCTTCAACCGCAAAATCAGCGATATCACCGTCATCAGAATCACAAATTCGTGCAGCATGATCCTCAGTAACACCGCCGCCAAAGCCGTATACATTGCCACCACCATAATAAAACTCATCTCCCGCACTCCAGAAATGTTTCTCACCGATTCTTCGCTCAAATAATCGCTCACCTTTAAGTTCATCTAATTGCCCAAAGACGCCTTTATTAACTTTACTTAATGGTTCTTTAGGAAATGCATAAGCGTCTTGTTCGACAACATCATCAATAATTTGTCCTAAACTATCTGTAGAACCAGCACTACTAAAAGATTTTCCTTCAGCATACTCTGCCCCTTTAGCTGCAATTAATGTTTGTTGTCCTCCAATAACTTCTTTTCGTTCAATGCCTGAAGTTAACAATACGACCCCATCGCCGTCATGGTTTGGAGCACCGATATGGAAATAAGTTTTTCCGTCCCCTGTTTCCAATTTAATTCGATTCTTACCATCTTTGTCTTCAAGCTCAATCTTATTACCAGCACCAGTCTTTATCATTGAGTTAGTCTGATTATCTGCATTAACAACACTCGGTTGCGATGCATTTGGGATAGAACCCGCAATAACAGGGCGATCGGGGTCGCCGCCAATAAAGGTTAGTAACACCTCAGCACCTTTACGCAATGGGAAATGCATACCTTGATTTTCACCAGAAAATGGTTGGCTCATGCGCAGCCAGTGAGACGCTTTACCACCGTCTCGATCGACGCGATCAAAAGGCAGTGTCACACGGTAGCGGCCTTCTTCGTCGACTTCGGCGTATTGACCATCGCCTTCAGAATCGACAAAGGCATTTAACGTTCCATGAATTTCAGGCTTAGTTGTGAGTTGTTCTGGGCGATATTGCACATCAGCAGCCATCGCGCTGAAGCTATTACCATAAACAGGCGCTAGATTTTCAATGCCGCCACTAAAATCTAAAGCACTTGGGTTGCTGCCTTCATGGGTAATATTGAGGAGCAAATATTCTTGATTACAACTTTGACGGAAATGGTCTTTTAAATTGAAATTAAATCCAGTTACCAGACGCACTACTGAACTTTCGCCATGATAAGTTCTTTTGCCAGCCAAGAACTCTTCCGCGCGAATTTGTGCTAATACGCCGCCCTCTTCTGGCGTTTCAATATTTTGGCCCCAAACGTAGATTTCACTGGCTTTATTGGCCTTGTCATCAATGACGGCCTCACCTTTAATATCTACCGACGGCTTATCATCGTTGTAATCTTTGACCAGCACCTTGTAAGGCAAGCGCTTTTGCTGGCTCACAAAGCTATTAACGGTATCTTCTAATGCGTTGATTTCAAGTGACGATACTGGGCTATATAACACATCAGGAATAGCGATGGCTTCTTGGAAATTAAGACTATTACAAAAAACTACTTTTTCGCCGACATCACCTTCCACAAAGTAATAATAAATTCCATCACGCTCCATCAGACGGGAAATAAAATCTAAATGGGTTTCGCCGTATTGACATTTGTAAGGCCAAACTTTGTTGGTAACATCATTATCTTCAATGCCCGAGACATCATAGTCTAAACTTGAAAATCCAGCCTCTTTGAGAACAGTTTCAATGATCTCTGTCACCGTCATTTCAAGATAAACTTCATTGGTATGATAAAGAGATAGTTCCCATAAACGCGGGACTAAGGTCGCAATGTAGATGGTGTCATTGTTAATTTGGCGTACTGCGTCAAAATGAGACACAATACCTTGAATCTTTCGGGTGTCATCACCCAGCCCAATCTCTAAGCTCGCAGGAGATTCAAGAATAGCGTCAATGTCTAAATCGGCGTTACTGGATTTAAGTTCAATCGTAAATTCAAATAGTTTAGAGATCCCCTCATCACCATTAAATTTTACAACGCTTACATTATCGCTGTCTGTCAACGTACTATGATTGAATTTAAAATTAATCTGTTTAGTCATAAGTCACCATCCTTTTCTTGTTGCGCCTTATCTAATGAAGACGTAACGTGCTGACCAAGATGTCAGTGTCATTATTTGTTTTTTCTTGCTCATTTTTCGGAGCAAGCAACCAAGTGTCATAACCTAATTGACACCACTTCGATTCGCCTAACGCGACGCCTTTTGCTGCATCAGCAATGAGGGATATTTTTATATCAACCTCCATTGGCATTGTCATGTAAGCTTTAATAAGTCCTTCAATAGTGCGCCATTGCACCTTGTCGTTAACCAAGCTATCAAACTCACTTTGAGACAAGGGGCCTAAATGTACTTCTATTTTTGAATGCCGATCTATCAAACGATCGCCAACCAATGCATTACTTCCCAAAGAACATGATGAGATCCCTAGTGCACTGCGATGCTTTTCTGGCACAGTTACATTACGTTCAACACATTGTTCAATGCGTACTGCAACGCCGTCAAGATAGCCACTTAACAGCGATTGCAACCCTTCTGCAGAACGCTGGCGACCACCAAGTAGTCCGATGAACGATAGTAGTCGATCACTTTGAGGCATCGCTTCACGAATCTGCTCATCACGACTACCAGTTACTGTATGCAGTAAATGACTAAACTCTTTTTGCCCTTGCTCTACCACACTGTTAAGGGCGCTATATTTTTGCTGTGCATGACCATAAAGCTGATAAACACGTTGATGAATCACATCAAGAAAACGCCGTGCTGTCGTTTGGTCTTCCTGCTCAAGTGCAATTAATTCATCGGTATAAAAGTTTGGTAAAGGTGACGAAGCACCATACAAACCTAAAAAGTTTGTAATGACTTCGAAAACACCGTCATCATTTTTAGCAACCGAAACCACCTGCGATCGCGCCAACTTCATCGATAATGATGGACGAACGTGTATGTGTTTAGCGGGATCTTGTCCGTTGGCCACCACAATATTTGTTAGGTGGGCGATCACTTTACTAAAAGAAAATGCCGACGCATCTTTAAGTAATATCTGCTCTATTGCAGCGGACGATTGCCAATTTTCGCTGACCATTGCAGGCGCTCTCCACTAAAAAAGTCTTCAAAAGTAAGTTCGCTATAGACATTAATTGCTGCTGTACCAGCAAAGAAACGATCTAACACACTACCAAATACATATTTATCACCGGCACACTGAAAGTTTTCCGATTTAATAACAACGCGAATATTTTGGCCATGGATAAAAGCATTACCAAAGAGCGATTCACCTGGAGTCACAACCACTTCATCAATCGCGTCAATTTTCTTTTCATTACTTAGACGACTACTTTTATCTCGGCTGTCGGGCGCGATATATTGGCGTAAAATGGCATTAAGTGTTTTGGCGTCAGTAATTGATAAGTAGTTTAAAGATAAGTGCGAAATAAGCTGCCACAACATATCACCATCAATAGGAATCCGGCGAGCAGCTGTTGGCGACGTCAAATTTCTAAAAGTAGCTAACTCAGGCGTGTTGCTTGTGGCGACATTAATTTCACCTGGTAACAGTTTTTCAGGTGCACGGCCATTGCTGCACGTTATTTGTGCCTTTAATATTTCCTTTTTCCCAACTTGCTGACTTGCCGGAAAAGCTAACTTCAAAAATAAATCAGGATTATCAGCGCGAGCGCCCGTGCGATAAACCATTTCATAAACAGATTGCTGTAATTCAGGCTGATAAAATCCACCAAATAACTCATATTCTCGCGGTTTTTCCATGCCTCGCGCAAAACTCTCGACATTATCGACACTATAAATCTGTGTTGGCGTCACTGAACTCCCAACATTAGGCAATATCTGATATTCGTCACTGCTTGCATCGATAAGCACAGACTGCGATTCTAAATGAAATAGGTTAACCGCTGGCGTTGCATGTAACACAAAGTGTTCACGAGTTAATTTTGGTAGCCTAAAACTTGGCTTGTGACAGGTAAATTTAATTTCAAACGTTGATCCAGTACCACGCGCACGCCATTGTGATAAATCGATATCAACAAATAGATATTTTTGCGGAAACAAAAAGTATTGTTGTAATAAATCAAATGCAGGCATCATCCCTTTTGGTTGAGGAAACAAGCTTTGGTCGCGCTCAAAGCCAGTGGCAGAAACGATACTAGACTCCAAATGCACTTCACCACTGCTCACCACATTGACGTGATTTAAATGATTCAATAACAACATATACATGTCGCTAGCATCACTGTATTCACCGCCAAGATATAAACGCACTTTATCAAATGGCAGTTGGTCGAGCGATTGATTGATTAATTCAAACTTTAGTCCAAAACAAACTTGAGGCTCACTGCCTTGTTCATATTCGATAACTTGGGCCAGTTTCATCGGCAAAAGCCTGATATCATCGGTCGTTCTAAAGCGACAAGCACCCTGCTCAGTCTCTTTTGAATCAATGTATGTTCCAGACTCTACAGTGATTTCACCAGCTAAACTTGCTTTAGGTTCAAACGCCATAATGGTTACACTAGGCATTGGACGAATATATTGAGGGCAAACCAATTGCGCCAAACTATGAAGCAATTTAGGGAACTGAGTATCGAGTTCTTGGCGTATATTTGCAGTCAGGAATGCGACGCCTTCTAAAATCCTACTCGCATCAGGATCACTACTAGTCCCCGCAACAGCACTACTAAGCGACGGATTTTCCTTTGAAAAATCCGCAGCAATATCTTTTAATAATCGTAGTTCTTGTTTGTAATAATCAGTTAACACAACAGACCTTAATTAGTTGGTTCTAACACAAAACCGCCATTAGCCAATATTGCGCCTTTGATGGTGATATCTCGTGTTTCTTCAAATTGTTCTATTTGTGCAGAAATAACAAATCGTATCGATAAGTTATCTGCATTATTAAGCGACACTTCTACCTGTGGTTTTAATAAACGCTGTTCATAATGATGAATCGAAGCGAGTATGGCTTGAGCTATCGCGTCCCCGGTATGCACTTCACTACTACCAGGTCCCATTGATAAATCTGCAATGCCATAATTTTCATCAATGAGCACTGTACCTTTAGTGGTATTTAATAGCCCAGTTAAATGGCGATGAATCGAATTTAGAATTCGATCTTCTTGGGCTTGAATACGTTTTTGATCATCAGATAAATCTAAATAACTTAAACGGTCAATTAATCGCTCCATGCTCATTTAACTATTGCGCTCCCTTAGCCGCAATTTCATATTCCACATCACCTTCGCTACCGTAACTCCAGATGATTGACTCATAGCTAAGTGTAATATCTTCCATCAGTCGATATTCTTCTTCAGCCTGTTCATACATGTGCGGACTCCACGCAGAAATCTTAGTAATCAGCGCATTCTTGAGCACTATTTTGTACACAAGTTCACGGGTGCCTGTACTTGTATGATGATACCAAGCAAGCATTACTTCTGATAATACTTCCCTAGTACACAGCGCCTGTGCAAGCTTTGGGGTACTACGATCTATTAGCTTGTTAATTCTTAAACCACCATGAACGGGTTGCCCTGCACTTACTTTGGCATCACTACCACTAGGCACTCGAATTTCATGGTCGATCTTCAATACTTCAATTTCGTTTTCATTTTCAACGTGGGTTGAACCACCTTGAATATTTCCTTGTTCTGCCCCTTCAAGAGTCAGATAGCCAAGCATTGTCATAGTCACTCCTTAATATTGGTTATTGGGCTAAAACATCCAGTGCTAATACAAAGTCACTGCCTAAATATTTCATATGGGGTACTACGGTTACCGTTAATTGATGACGGCTTTCATCTTCATTCTTTTTCAAAACCACTTCAGCCTTCTTCAGCGGCTTACGAGCACGGACACCCGGTGCCGGATTTTCAACATCAGACACATAGCGACGTAACCACCTATTGAGCTCACTTTGTAACTCACTAACATTCTTAAGTGAACCAACATTATCTCGCTCAACTACTTTTAAATAATGTGCAATACGAGATATAACAAACAAATAAGGAAGTTGAGCTTCAACTTGTGCATGCAAAAGTTCATCGGTTGAACGGCTCATTGGAATAGTTAAACTGCCCCAGCGCAGAGAGCCTGCAACATTAAAAATAAGTTCGTTAATTCGTTTATTGATACTTAATGGAAGAAAACCTATTTGGCCAAGTTGGGCTATTTTTTGCTCTGAAATGACAGTTTCAATTGGAAAGTTAGGGAAATTTACATCAGCTGGATTGTCACAACTTGGTAAAACCCGTCCTCCTTGCACACCACATATATCGGTACAAACAGAATAGCGAGCAAAACTGTTAATCAAACATCGTCCATAAGCAAACGACGCATTTCCTAACAAAACTTTATCAGAAGTCAATCTAGTATCTTCTTCATAAGGCATCGGGCCGAGCGCCCCAGCTGCGAAATTGTAACCATTACGCAATTGGATTTTAGGTAATGCAAGACCGATATACGAAGCGATTGGATCTTGCTGAAGCGTACGCCATTTAATGTATTTAGGTGAGGTAATTAATTCTTCAATATCGCCTACGTTAGCAAGGTTACTAAAATCAGTGCTCGCAAAAAATTTCGGACTAACACCACCGATAAATGGTGCGTGTGCAGCATTGGCTACTTTAGCAATAGCGCGTAATAACGCAATATCTTGTGCTCCGGCACTAAATTCATAGTCAGCGACCATTGCGGTATAGGGTTGACCACCATATTGTGCGAATTCTTGAAGATAAACAACGTCAAATAAAACACTATCTCTTACATCTCTATTCGCATCAAAATCTTCTTGTATTTGGTGCTGACTAATGTCTAAAAACTCAATGATGCAATGCTCAACATCGTCACTACAAACAACAAGTTGATGTAAGTTACGCCAAATAGATTCTAACTTTTGAAAACATTCATGATGAAGAATGACATCAAGAATTTCATACAAGTGCTCGTTAATATCACACAATACGAAGGGCAATTCTGCTACGTTTAACGCAGTGATATCAATATTACACTGTACGAGTAACTTTAGTTCTTCATCATCGAGTTGTGAAGAAATGTGCTCTTGGGGGGGAATCTGGCTAAGTTTAGCCATTAAGAGCTGATGGCGCTTTAAATAAGGAATATTCTGAACCAAAGAAGCCGGTTCAAAACAATCCATACTATTAATTGAAAATTCGATATCTAAATATTCTAAATTGCCATCATCATCGGCTAATGAAATTTCAATATCATTGCTTATGTTTTGAGATTTTAGAACACGATTAAAGCTTAAGACATCAACTCGTTGAGGCTTAAGCAAATGAATCATTCTGTTATCATCGCTGAGACTAAAATCTCCCAGCACTAACAATTTAAATGGCAATGTCGCTTCGTCATTGCCATCTATTGCTTGATAATGAAAATCAAACTTGTCCCATTGCTTACTGCCGTCTAAGGTAATCATTTTGACGCCGATGCCATCATATTTTGGCTATCAACCCAACAGCTAGCAATATTTCTTGGAATATCAAGTTGTTTACTATTAAGAGATTTCAACAGTGCTGATTGTCCAGTAATACGATATTTAACATCCATAAAACTAATACCTGACTCTCTTAAACGTTGAGTAAAGTTAGGAAAATCAGTAGAGGCGAAGCGTCTTTGGCCTGTTTTAAAATCTTCTAAGAAATGTGGAAAACCTAATGGTCCCTCATAACGTTTCTCTAGCGTAAAACGACCAATCTTGATTGTCAGGTTGACGCTACTACATGCATCGTTCCAATCGAACACTTTAGAGTTAGGGAAGTTCTTATTAATCAAACTCACTTCGCCTTCAGCACATTGCATCGTCAAGCTCGTTTCACTAACATGATATTTTGTGTCTAAGTTTGCACTAGTAGGTAGTGCATATAGCTGCACAGGATAAGAATCTTGTTTTGCTTGTTTACCATCCTTTGCGCGTGCTGCAAATTCAAGGAACTTGTTATTTAGAGGATAAATATTACCTTGAACTTTATTCGCTACATAACCAGCACCAAAGCGTTCTTTTACAAAGGGGCCCATTTTTTCTTGTAAGAATGGCCACAACATTCCTTCATTACCAAACGCTAGGTTCCCTAGTTTATACTCTGGAACACCTTCTAAACTCGTTAAGAATTCACTGCTCCAAATATCTTGCATCTGACAAGATGATTCAGAAATCATGTAGTCTTGCATTAAGCTAATAGCGCCAGTATATAACGACCAAAAGGCTTTATTTCCTGCGTTTTCTTTACCAACAATTGCTTGCAACTTTTTAAGGCTAGCATAAGACATCGCTAGAGTGCTTTCGCCATTCGCAGGGTTATCAGGGCTAGCATACAATCCAGACACGGCAGCATGAGATACGGTTCTCATTTCTGCACTGTATACGAAATCAGAAAGCGATTTACGATATTCACCCAGCAATTTACCTGCTTCTTCTAATTGCATTTGACGCTCATCAGGCGATGGCCCACTACCCTTGTTAGCTTTAGCCATTTTCTTCTGGGTTTTCATGCCTTTCTTACCAGCACCAGCAATGGCCTTTCCTAACGGACCAGCTTTGCCTGCTAACTTAAGCGCCATCTTAGCAAGCATTTTATTTTTCTTACTGTTATCTGACTTTTCGTCCGGTGCAAATGAACGCATTTCCTGATAGTAGCTCATCATAGACGCCCAACCAGGTAAATCAGCATCATCCTTATAAGGTGAAATTTGTTCTTCGACAAGATTTAGTGCATTAAAATATACATTGCGACCCGTACCAAGATTATTTACGACATTTAACCATTCGTTACGACCGCGAAGTTTTTCACTACCTTTAGGGAAGTTCTCAGCAAATTTCTCCCATTGTGCTAAATAACTTTTCTTATAAGAGCCTTCGAAACCTGGCAAAATATTGGCCAGAATATCATCATAGCGCCCTGTATTTTTAATTTGCTCTAGAAAATCATCAATAACGTCTTTACCGTCTTTGGTGTATGCGCCCGTAACCATGGTGTCATTTATTAACTGACCAGTACCATTTAACCAGTAATCAGAAACGCGTACTTCTGATGATTTTGCTACTCGATTTGCCCATGGTATCAACCACTTTGACAAGTCTTTACTCTTAACCAAGATAGACTGTAATTGTTCATCAAGCAGTTTTGCTTCCTGTTCAAGTGCACTACGGTCACTATTCCAATCCAATGATTGTAGATATAACAAGTTAAGTAATTGGATGACCGTAGTATCATCGATACCAAAGAATTCTGCATCAGTATCACTGTAAGGCGGTGGCATTGACGCTAGATAACTTTCATTTTCCCCTGCTAAAAACGCATCTAAAATGTTAATTCTACGAACTAGCGTACTAATAAATGCAACAATTTTCTCTTCAGAAATGTCAGCATCTCGGGTGAAGCTATTGGCTAGCTCTTTAACAAAGACTTGATCGGTTTTTTCGACTAAACGAGCTTGTACTCGCTCAGAAAAAACACCTTCTAATTTTGCGACAAATTCAGGAGAGTCACCAATGCTATACCATGGCGTCCAGGAATGTTGTTGTAATGACTGCACCATATCTCGATATTGATATAAGCTGCCAATATTACTACTGAGTTCAAGTGTCTCTTCGAAACTTCCGGCATTGTTGTTAACTAGGTCAGTCAACATCGACTTATCTGTTTTATAGGTGGCATATAACGTCGCAGTTACCACAGCAAACACAGCGTTATATGCGAAAGCCTTTCCCAAGCGTTGATTTCTGGCAACTTTCTCAGCACGCGCTAGTGATGTTACCATCGAGCGTTCTTTTGGTAAGATGTCTGTAAAAATACGTTGCGAGAAAAGACTCTTATTATTGATGTCACTTCTTTGTGACTCACCTACAAAATAAAGCGCTCTAAAAAACGGTGTTTTTTGGTATGGATTAGCTTGAAACAAACTTTCACTAAAAGTGATCAACTGTCGTTCTAATGTTTCAAACTTGGTTGGCATAACTAATAGTTCAGCACTTACGTCATCTTGATTGATAGCACTAAGCATCAGCTGTTTTAGTCGCTCAGAAATATGGCCTACCGCACCATTTATAAAGGAAGCTGGCTCTGATTCAGCGCTGTTTACTTCACCAATTGGATCTTTAACAATGCTTTCATTAAGGCTTTCACTCCATAATTGAATACCCGCGAGCTTATCTAATTTAGTCACTAAAATGTAGATTGGTACTTGAACATGCAGGTGTTGCATCAATTGTTCGATATTTTTTCGAGCTGCGATACCTTTATCAATTAATATTTGGCTGTTTTCTTGCAATAAATCATCCATCGAAACCGTCACAATCAGGCCGTTAATAGGTTCCTTAGGACGATGTTTCTTTAAGAGGCCCATTAACTCCAACCACTGGCCATTGCGATGCTGCTGATTATCACCGGCAATAAAATCACCTGGGGTATCTAAAACAATACCTTGATTATATAGATTCCAGCTAAACCCTTCTGGCGCAGGCTCTACGGCTTCAAAATCAATGGTTGGCGATGGTAAGTTAGCATTACGTAACACACTAGTTTTTCCAGAGCCTGACTCACCAATCATTAAGTACCACGGTAATACATACGTTGGATCACCATGAACTTTTAAATAACTCTTACGTAATACTTTGAGCATATCAACAAAGTTTTTTTGTAATGGTGAAGGCGACATCGAAAAGTTAAACTGCCACGATTTTTTTTCTGTTTCTTCAACATTAACCAACGACTCAACTTTTTTCTTCGCTTGATAGGTGATCACTATTTTTCGTATTAACAGGAATAATAACCATGCGCCAAAGACACAAGCAAATATTACAGCTCCTGTTTCTAAAGGTAATCCAGCCAACAGTGAACCGCCAATGACAGCTACACCAATTAGCACCCAAATAAACACAACCAGCAGAAATTTAAGAAATTTTTTCACAAGATTTACTTACTATAGTTTGTTATATAAAGTCTCAGCCTAAACTGAGATGACTAAAAAGTTAGCTAGATCCATAAGCTCTTTTTTAAAAAAGAAAAAAGCGATTAGCAAAACTAAAATAGGCGCACCATAAATTAAGGTATTGTAATTCTTTGCGACATTTACATTCCCTTGTGATTTTGGTGCACTGAATGCTCGAGGGAATAATGGTTCCCCTTCCTGTTGCTCTTCGTTCAGCAGGTGATAATTGTCTGCTTTAATCTTATCGAGAGCCGACTGCGCACCTTCTCCATAGAACTTTCCAGCAAATCCAAGAGACATGCAGTAATAATATACTTCTCGAATATCGCGTTCTGCAGGATTAAAAGGGTTCAAACGATCAAGTTTCTCGAAAAACTCAACACCCGCATTTGATGTATCAAAATAGTGTCGCTGTAACAATTGGCGAGCCCATTGTTTTTGCCCGTTCCAAACTGAGCTAACAAGCTTTTCATCGACAAAAGCGACAGTTGCAAAAAGTGCCAGTCGGTATTGGTTTTCGGAATAACCGCCTTGAACAGCCAACCCGTATAAACTATCAATTTTATCAATCAAATGGCTACGTACATCATCAACATCAGCGTCAGGTTTATTAACGATTTCAATCGTATATGCCAAGCTTTCAATAAAACAATCTATTAATCTCATAACTCAATCCTATTAGCCTCTGACAACAACCATTTCAACCACGAGATCTTCAGGGGCGTCATCCCACTGCAGTGCAATTTTTCCTTGTTCTTCAACAATCTTCCATTTGTCGCTATCTCGATCAACAGTGAAATAAGACACTTTAGAACGGCGTTCCAACCCGGTTGGCTGTTCAGCTAATTGATTGACAGAAATACCAGGAATAGCTCTATGTACATAGGTATCAACGACATTTTCAGCGCCCAATTTAGAAAACGTATTAAAAGATGTCACTAACTCGCCAAAATGAGTCGAAGTTTCAAGTAATAGATACATGCTGTGTTGTTTTGCAAAGAATTCTGGCGTTAGGTCACACATAAAGCGTCCATCTTCACTGCGTTCAAATCTTACTAGCAATTCGGGACTAACAGTCAATTCATCAAGAAGTGCAATAATGACTTGTTTTACATTATTGAAGCATTCGCCAAGAGATTGATGTTGATAACGCGCTAAACTAACACCGCCATCATTTGCCTCACCAAGTATATTCATTCGATTCGAAAACGTACTTAATTCACCAACTAATGAAGATAGCTGCCCGTATACTTCTACAGGGGGTACAACACTATTTTCATAATAATGTTTCAATAACGGCGCATATCTAGCAACTGTTCTCAAGGCGCTTCTGTAACGCTCAGCCACAGGGTTAAACTCTGCAGCACGAGATGTAGAGGTGCTCTTATAGGTATCGAGCTGCTTAGAGCGGCCAAGTAGTTCATCACGAATATCTTTCACATGCCCCAATAAAACAGATGACGCCTTTAATGAAATACTTGGTGGAATGAAATCTGTACTATAACGAACATCATCTCCCTGCTGTTCAACTTGAGCAATCGGCATGAAGATTTGATCACTCAAATGCTCGATTTCGTTTTCAAAATAAATACCAACAGCATATTTTAAAGTTCTCAACGATGTTGAAACATCACCTTGGTGTAAATCGTGATAACTCTCGCCCTCAGCAAGCGATACATATCGAGTCGGTATTTCAGGAGCATTATCAAAACTTGTAACAACTGTTACATTACCTTCAGTAACACTTAATTTGTTGATACCGATATAAACATTGAGGGGCTTGTTTCTGTCATTCCAAAAACCTTCAATATTTCGAGACTTGATGTGAGTATTATCAGGAAACGACACTAAAGTACCGTCATCAAATAACACTTCGAGTGCTTTGAATTCAACAACACCACTATTAAGCATTAACTCATCAATTTGCAATTGAGCAATGCCCCAAGGATAGGTCGTAGAATGACTCATATGCTGCATTATATGATGCTGAGCATGCAGAGATTCATATTGAAAATGTTGTGGCTGAAGAAAAAGTCCCTGATGCCAAAATAGCGGTTTATTAAAATTCACCATTATACCCTTGTACAATCGTTATATGATTATTGTTATTGAGCGATCATTTGCAATCGCGAAATCTTAGTTACACCTAAACTTACCCACGCTTTAATACGTGCTGCTTCAGTGATACCTGGCGAAGAAAACGGATTAACATCTTTTAATCCAAACTCTTCAGCTTCTTGTCTATTGGCCACTGACGGTATTTTAAATATTCTAATACTTTGCTCTGGTTCCATTTGGTAATAACCAGTAACTATTGCAACAAAACGAGTCTCTTTAAAGCGATCTAACACTAAGTTTTCTTGACGATTAGGCTCAATAGTTAGCTCTTTACTGCCAAGAATACTGGGGTCGACTTCAGAGGCTGTTAAAAGCTCTCTAATTCCAGCAGGTGTAGCAGCAATATCTTTAAAGACTTTCAAATCTGATAATTGGAATACTTTCATGTACAAGCTATGAGGTTTCCCCATATACATATTCAATTGCTGTGGCGATTCAATACGAAAAACAAGCGCTTGCGCTTCAAACTCCCAATTCGCAGGCTCGGCTATTACCTGTTCAGATTGTCGATATAGCCAACTGTTTTTACCGTCTTGCCACATCCAATCATTACCTTCTTTTTGAGGATCATCTACGCTCAATGGAGGTTTATCTTCAATAGTCCCTTTCCATCCATCTTCTGGTTGTGAAGCACAGCCAGATAACCCTAAAAAGAATGCAAAAATTAAATATTCGAAACGTTTTTTCATACGTTATTTTGTCCAACTAAAAATTCTAAATAAACAAGCCTGTTAGCGCTAAACTAACAGGCTTGATTGCGCACTACTAATCGTCAAATGCTACTAAATCAGCATTTTCACCATTTGAAGCAGAATCTACACATTCAGTTCCACATACATCGTGCTTCCAAGCAATCGCATTAAAGCTAAATTGTAATTTCTCTAGTGCCATGTAATGGTCATTAGCTGGATCCATTGCATTTGGTGAAATTGTTTCGATACTCGTCAACTTAGCTTCCGCTAATTTGATTTGGTAGTAACGAACAGGTTCACCAGCACTTGTCTCATCAGGAGAGCGGAAGTATTCAACATGGATATTTAAATCTGTCGGTTGTGATAATAATTGAGCCAAAATAGGGCTACTCTTATCAATCAACTTCGTCACTTCAAGATATTCATGACGTCGAACGCCTGTCACTTGGCCGTTACGACGGTCAATTGGTAATACACTCTTTTGCTCAAGTGCTTGAGCAAAAATTTTGTCCACGTGCTCTTCTTTGTAATAAGAACCAATACTTTCTTTTGAAGATGCACCTTCAGTTAAGTTATTACCTTCAGCGTCTTCAATAGTTACAAAAATTTCATTTGGCATTTTTCTATTCCTTTCGTTAAATCGTCTTTCGATTATATTTACTAACGGTTTACTACTTAAACAACATTGCTTTTACGCTTAGCCGCGTTCAAGCATCCCACTTAGCGACAACGTAAAGTTTGCCCCCATAAATTTAAAGTGTGGCGTCACACTCATCGCGACTGTATACCAGCCAGCTTCCCCTCTCACTTCAGACACAGTTAACTCAGCCTTTCTAAGTGGACGGGCACTTCGTGTTGCTGGGGATGGATTTTCCTGATCAGCAACATATCGACGTAACCATTTATTGAGTTCGGTCTCGAGATCTGAACGCGTTTTCCAGCTACCCAAATTTTCACGTTGTAGTACCTTAATGTAATGTGCTAATCGACATACAATAAATAAGTAAGGTAACTGAGTTCCTAAGCGATAATTTAGTTCTGCAAGTTGGCCTTCTTCATCGTTACCAAATTTAAGTGCTTTTTGCACGGAATTCGATGAGAAGAAAACAGCGTGATCTCCACCTTTACGCAGGGCTAGAGGAATAAAACCTAATTCAGCGAGTTCATATTCTTTACGATCTGAAATAACGACTTCAACAGGCCCTTTTATTTCATCAGTGCCATCGTTATCGACTACATCAATAGATAAATCTTCTACCGCACCACCAGATTGTGGCCCAATAATGTTTGGACACCAACGGAATTCAGCGAAACTATCAACTAGACGACTTGCATAAGCATAGGCAGAGTTGCCCCATAAATAATCGCGCTTCTGACTTATTTTCTCTTGATAATTAAATGAACGAACTAGCAGATCTTCGCCATAAGTTGGGCGTAGCATAAAGTTAGGTAGTGTTAATCCTAAATATCTTGCATCATCACTTTCACGCAATGAGCGCCATTTAGCGTATTGTGCACCATCAAAAATCGACTCTAGCTCTTTTAATCCAGGCAATTCTTCATAGTCTTCAATACCAAAGAACTCATTATTTGCTGCCGCGATAAAGGGTGCATGAGTCATTGCTGAAACTGCTGCCATATTTTTCAATAACTCAACATCTGAGCCTTGATGTGAAAAACTGTAATCGCCAATAACAACGCCAAAAGGTTCACCACCAAATTGACCATACTCATCAGTATAAATCTTATGATATAAACCAGTTTGAGTTATTTCCGGTGCATCTTCGAAATCTAATGCAAGGTCATCTTTCGTAGAGTTCATTATCTGAACTTTAATATTTTGAGCGAACTCTGTACGTTCAACTAAAAAATTCAAGCTAGCCCAAGGCTTCTCAAGTGCTTTAAAAGATTCATGATGTAGAATCTCGTCAACTTGTGCGCTTAATCGTTGATCTAGCTCTTCAATCATTGAATCAACAAATGATTTATCAACGCGAACACTTTCTTGATCCCTTTCGAGAACTTCTTTTAATAATACTTCTACCCCTTGTTTTACAACTGGGTAGCTTTCATCATTTTGCTGGATTTTGGTGAAGCCTAAAATCTCTTCAACCAATGTACCTTCTAGTACTGCATCTTCTGTAGTTGCCATAACAAACCTTTAGATGTTTAGTCTTAAATTACTTATCTGAATCGATTTCTTGAATTAACTGTTTTCTCACAGATTCATCAGAGATCATTGCCTGAATAGTTCGGCGCATCTTAGGAACATTACCTAATGGCCCTTTCAACGCTTTCAGCGCAGCTCGAAGTTCAATAATCTTCTTTAACTCAGGAACATTTTCAACTAGGCGATCAGGTGTGAAGTCTTTTAGACTTTGAGGTGTTAATTTAATGCTCAATTCTTCATCACCGTCTTTTACTAGGCGATTTGGCACACTAAATTCAGTTTTTAAGTCCATCGACGACATTACTTCATCGAAGTTATTTTTGTTTACATTAACAATTTCTCGCTCTTCCATGACGCGGTCATCTG
>OJBM01000193.1_pt1 | contig 24924 bp, 22 predicted proteins | sample 1591061 | NCBI WGS metagenome assembly OJBM01 (sample SAMN05416872, study PRJEB24817) | seawater metagenome | isolation source: Sea water | place: Canada:Atlantic | collected 2013-11
GTATTCAACCGGTCCTCACCTTCATTTTGTAATACGTAAGAATTCTGGTTTTAAAACAATTTCTACTCCATTTAGGTTTATCGCAAATGATGGCGAAATTTATACCCCTAAGAAGGGGATGGTGATTGGCTCGATGAATTAACAGAGATTATTAGTTATCTACTTTGGTGCTAACCCCCTAATTTGATGCAACTTCCCATCAATGTTAGCCTGTGACGTAGTTACACATTCTTTTTTAACTTACTAATAATTAGAGAAAATGATGAAATTTCCTTATAAGTCCTTAATATTAGGAATGCTGGTTGCTGTACCTGCAAGCCTAGTGGCACAAGAAAACCTAATCACACAAGAAAGTTCTACGACAACTTTTACTGCCGAAGATATTTTTAATTTAGAAGTCGCCACATCACCTCGGGTATCTCCTGATGGTGAGCGTGTGGTTTATGTGCGTCGTTCAAACGATATTATGACCGATTCAAGCCGCGCTAATTTATGGATTGCCAGTATTGATGGTAAATCGCATCGCCCGTTGCTGTCTGGTCAAAGTAATTTCTATTCACCAGTGTGGTCACCCAGTGGCAATAGACTTGCGTATTTGTCGAATGTCGAGGGGAAAACACAGCTTTATGTGCGTTGGATGGACAATGGTCAAACTGGGTTAGTGACTAACGTTCAAGCGTCTATCGGTAATGTTAGCTGGTCGCCTGATGGCAAACAAATCGCGTTCACGATGAACGTGAACGATGACGCTAAACCCTTGAAAGTTAAGATGCCGAAAAAGCCTAAAGGGGCGAACTGGTCAAAGCCAGTTAAGTATGTGACTAAGGCAAAGTATCAAGCAGATGGCCGCGGTATTTTAACCCCAGCCTATAAGCATATTTTTGTGGTGCCAAGCGAAGGCGGTACGCCGCGCCAGTTAACTTCAGGTGATTTTAATCACGGCGGGAAATTAGCATGGAGCAAGCAAGGCGATAAGGTTTACTTTTCAGCAAATCGCCATAAAGATTGGGAATATCAACAACGTGATTCAGATATATTCTCGGTCAATTTATCAGGAGAAATTACTCAGATAACAAGTGATGAAGGCAGCGAATATAGCCCTGCGATTAGCCCTGATGGTAAATACCTAGCCTATTTAGACACCGATGGTAAAAAGCTAGCGTATCGCAATCGTCATTTAATGGTTAAAAAACTAAACGGAGATTGGACTAAGAATTTGTCGAAAGATATCGACAATTCACTGGCTAATATCCATTGGCAAAAGAATGGTAAAGGTTTGTATTATCAAATGGCTGAGCGTGGCTCGGTGATACTCGGTTACACGAGCTTGAAAAGTAAACACAAGGTGTTGGTGACAGGACTTGGTGGCGGCAGCATGGGACGCCCATACACATCAGCAACCTTTGATGTAAAAGACGATGTAGTGGCCTTTACAAAAGGTCGCACCGACCGTCCAGCTGATATTTTCAGTTTATATCGCGGTAAACAAAAGCAATTAACGGCGCTTAATGAAGATGTGCTTGGTCATAAGATACTAGGCGAAGTGAAAGAAGTTGTTTATAAGTCGTCAATTGACGGCGAAGAAATTCAAGGGTGGTATATTTTACCGCCAAACTTTGATCCTAAGAAAAAATATCCATTAATTTTAGAAATTCACGGCGGCCCGCATTTATCCTATGGCCCTCATTTTACTGCTGAGTTACAACGCTTTGCGGCAGAGGGTTATGTGGTGTTTTATGATAACCATCGTGGCAGTACCTCTTATGGCGAGCGTTTCGCATTATTGCTGCAAAATAAGTACTCAAGCAAATGGGACTTTGCCGATCACGATAGCGGTGTGAATGCGATGATTGAAAAAGGCTTTATTGACGAGAATCGTCTTTACATTGCTGGTGGCTCAGCAGGCGGAATCGCTAGTGCTTACGCCATTGGTTTAACGGATCGCTTTAAAGCAGCAGCTGTCGCAAAACCTGTGATTAATTGGTTATCGAAAGTGTTAACTGCTGATAGTTATTTAGGGCAAATTCCGTATCAATTTCCGGGACTACCGTGGGAGCATGTGGAGCATTATTGGGAGCGTTCACCACTGTCATTGGTGGGTAATGTTACAACGCCGACTCTGCTTATTACCGGAGAAGATGATCGCCGCACGCCAATTTCTGAAACAGAGCAATTCTACCAAGCGCTTAAGTTGAGAAAAGTGGATACCATTATGGTACGCGTACCGGGCTCACCTCACGGCATTGCCGGTCGTCCATCGCGGATGATTGCTAAAATTGAGAATATTTTGGCGTGGTTTGATAAGTATAAGTAAATATTAAAAAATGATGAGGTCTTTTTTATCTCATCTACTAATGAGTAAAAATTAAAAAGCAGCGAATTATCGCTGCGTTTTTATGTTCGGGATGAATAATATCGACGATGCTATGAAACATAAGATGCCGATATATGTTCGCTAAAAGCTAATTACCCATCACATTTAATGTTGAAACATAGAAGTTTTTATCAACGCTAAAACTTGGATTGGCTTTATCAATCTTTACGCCAGCCCAGCGCGTTGTTGGTGTTATCCAGCGCTCTTTGCAGTCAATATTGACTTTGATTGGCATAGCAAAGTTTTTAACCGCATTTGACCAGCGTACCATCATTTTCTTGTCTTTAATGAAATACTCTAATGTCGGCAGGCGATAGTCACGTAGATATTGATCGAAGATGCTCGATAAATCCTTGCCTGATTTATCAATCATGTATTGTTCTATTTGTTGCGTGGTGACTACTTGATGGTAAAAATCTTTACCAAGGCCGCGCAAGATATCGCGCCATAATTCATCGTTATCTACAATTTGGCGAATGGTATGTAACATATTGGCGCCTTTATCATACATATCCTTCGAACCATTTCGATCGGCATTATAGGTGCCAATAATTGGACGATCATTTGCGATATTAGCACGTTGGCCGCGCATGTACTCATGACCAGCTTTCTTGCCATAATGGTATTCAACAAACAGGTTTTCGCTGTAGGTTGTGAAACTCTCATGAATCCACATATCAGCAACATCTTGGTTAGTTAGATTATTTGCAAACCACTCATGACCAGATTCATGCACTATGATGAAATCGAATTTTAATCCCCAGCCGCTTCTACTGCGATCACGACCTTTATAGCCGTTTTGATAGCCATTACCGTAGGTCACTGCACTTTGGTGCTCCATGCCTAAATACGGCACTTCGATTAGTTTGAAGCTATCTTCATAGAATGGGTAAGGACCAAACCAGTGCTCAAAGGCTTGCATGGTGCGTTTTGCGTCTTTAAATTGTGTTTTAGCCTTAGCTAGGTTGTCACGGAGCACATAGTAATCCATGTCTAACAGACCTTTCTCACCTTGATATTGTTCGGAAAAATGGACGTAATCACCAATATTTAAACTGATTGCATAATTGTTAATGGTGTTGGTTACTTGCCAATGGAACGTTTTAGTTTGGCGCTGTTTGTTATCGTCAATACCCACTAGGCGACCATTTGATATGTCCATTAGGCCATAAGGGACTTCAACTGAAACATCTGCACCGTTGTCGGGTTCATCATATGGATGATCCTTGTTGGGCCACCAGATGCTGGCACCATTACCCTGATTTGAAGTTGCAATGAAATGCTTGCCATTGTTGTCTTTATTCCACGTTATTCCGCCATCCCAAGGTGGGCGCTTAGCGACTTGAGGTTTACCGTCAAACTCAATAGTTAACTGATATTCTTTGCCAATTTCTTGATTCGCGGTCGTGTGTATAAAGTAGGTATAACCGTCTTTGTCGACTTTTAACTCTTGTCCATTTTGAATAACCGTGCCAAGTTTCATTGGCGGCTGTAGTTCAATTTGAAGACGGTCTTTTTTCGAAAGTACCTTGTAGGTCATCACATTTTTACCAGAGATATAACGCTGTTCTGGTTTTACGTCGACATAGAGATCGTAGTGCTTTAAGTCCCACCAACTGCGCTCTGGTGTAATACTGCCGCGCAGCTTTTCTTGATGTGAAATTGGTTTGTTGTTTGCCGTTAATAAATCGGCTGCAAGGACAGGACTACTTAACACTGATACGAAAAGTCCTGCGATGGCGATGTTTTTAATTATTGTCATTATTATGCCTAAAGCAGAAGGTAAATATTGGGCGTTAATATAGCAGTATCAAAGCGATTGAACAAAATCGTCGATGACAAATTAAGTGAATTTAGGTATTAGATTTGTAACAACATAATTTTTAAAGTAATGTTGAATAATTATTGTGAATGAAACTATCACATTTCGGCCTGTAGGCCACCAATTAGAGCATGATTAACATGGCGCATAAGCTGGCCAATTCGCTAGTAGTATTGGATTTTGAAACCACGGGCCTATCACCTGATAATGGGGATAGAGCCATTGAGATTGGCGCCGTTAGAATCGTGGATGGCGAAATCACAGAGCAATTTCAAGCGTTGATGAATCCGGGACGGCAGGTTAGTCCTTTCATTGAAGATTACACCGGTATAACCAATGCAATGCTAGCTAATGCCAGACCTTGCAGTGAAGTAATGACCGAGTTTTGCGACTTTATTGGTGATGATAATTTACTTGCCCATAATGCTTCTTTTGACCAAAAATTCTTAGAACATGAACTCAAATTGATTAATCGACAATATGGTGGTGAGTTTACGTGTTCGTTATTGGCGGCACGTCGTTTAATTCCTGAATCGAATAGTCACAGTTTGGGTAATTTGGTTAGGCATCTTGAACTGGCGGGTGAAGGCGATTTTCACCGGGCGTTGTTTGACGCTCAAATGACTGCAAAATTATGGTTATCAATGCTCAATGTTATTAACGAGCAATTCCATATTTCATCAATTCCTTTTTCTTTGATGCAACAAGTATCCTGCACTCCTAAAAAACAAGTGGCTAGTTTGTTACAGGATTATAATTTACAGCAGTGTAGTTTCTAATTTTTGCTCCACCTTCCCTAAGCAAGGATGTTAATTTTGCATACCATTCGTTTGTTCTTAGCTTTTCTAGCGTTAATCTCAATATCTGTAGTATCGGCAACTGAACAGCCATTGGCAAAGGTTTCTAAGCAATCTTTGCCTGAATGGGTTAAAAATATCACACCTAATTTACCCGAGAATATTCCTGTTAAGGATGTCAGTGACGGGACGTATTATTTATTGGCCGATGCTCAAAACAAAGTAACAGAAGATGATTCGGTTGCGTTTCGTCATTACGCTGAATTAATTGTCAACCAGAAAGGCGTTCAGCAATCTGGTCAGGTGAGTGTTACTTTCGACCCTATCTACGAATCCATCGTTTTTCATCACGTAAATATTATTCGAGACGGAATAATCATCGATAAGTTGGCAAGCAGTGATATTAAAGTTATCAATGTTGAACCTGAGTTTGATGATTTAATTTATAACGGCAGACAGAGTGCAAAAATTATTATTGATGATGTACGTGTTAACGATATTTTGGAGTATTCTTATTCACGAAAAGGGCGAAACCCTGTTTATAAAGGATTATACAGCTATCGTCCTTACGTAAGTTGGTCTATTCCGCTACATCAGCAAAGTGTTCGCGTTTTGTGGGGCAAGAAAACACCACTTTATATTTCAACATCTAGCAATGAAATGACAATTGATAGTTCAGTGTTAACTGATCGCTTTGGGCAACAGTTTACGTTATATGAATTTGAACGCATTGACGGTAAATTTAAAGGGTATAACTCGCAATCGCCAAGTTGGTTTGAACCATACGCCCAGCTGTTTTTTACACAATCTAAAAGTTGGTCTGAGATAGTTGATTGGGCGCTGCCAATGTATGAGGCGGCTTTTGAAAACGGTGACAATACAGCACTCAATCAAGTGGTCTTAGATCTCAAATTAACGTTTGATACTCCTCAACAGCAAGTTGCCGCTGCACTTAAAATTGTGCAGGACGATGTACGTTATTTTGGTATTGAGATAGGGCGAAACTCCCACCAACCATCGTTTGCTGGCGAAACATTGCAACGTCGGTATGGTGATTGTAAAGATAAAGTCGTGTTGTTCGTTTCATTGTTAAATGCGTTAGATATTGACGCTTATCCTGCGTTGGTGAATACAGACGATAAGCGTCGATTATTAGACATTCCTCCAGGTGTTGGCAGTTTTGATCACGTTATTGCACAAGTTGTTATTGGTGATAATCATTATTGGTTTGATCCAACATTGAGTTTTCAAGCGGGGCAGATCGATGATATTTATCAGCCAAATTATGACGTAGCACTTTTGATAAAACCCGGCACTGACTCACTTATTTCAATGAATGACAGTAAGCGAAAAGTTGGTGAGTTTGTACAAGAGACTTTTGACATTAGTGCGGGTGGTGGCAAACCTGCGTTGCTCAACGTTTCATCTCAATATCTTGGTAATATCGCTGACAGAAACCGTCGCCGTATTGCAGAAGATGGTTTGGCAGATTTAGAAAAGGATTACCTTGATTTTTATCGAGATTATTATCAGCAAACCGAAACGATCACACCGATGGAGCACCAGCAAGATCCTGTCACAGGTCAAATCAACCTTACCGAGCATTATCAATTAAATGATTTTTGGCAGGACGAAGGTAAAGGGCGTTTCGATGGAGAGTTTTATGCGCATTCTATTCGTGGCTATTTAAAGAAACCGTCGCAACTTAAGCGTAATTCTCCCTATCGATTGAGTCATCCAGTCAACGTCAAACAAACAATCACTTTATTAATTGGTGAAGACGGCTGGGAGTTTGAGGATGAATCTTTACAGCAAGACAATAAATTTTATTATTTTAATTATCAGGTGAGTTATGACGAGACTGCCCGCAAGCTAACAATCGATTATCACTATCGTTCAAAAGTGGGCTTCGTATCTGTCGATGATTTTGATGATTATAACAACGTCCGAAAACTCGCTCGTAAAGAGACTTATTATTCAGTCTCTGATTACATTACAACCACATCTTCAACACCGACTAGTAATCAGAGTTTAGAGCCCGACACACTTGGTTGGTTATTGATCGTAATACTCTATTTTGTTGGCTATGGCATGATTGCAATGGCATGGCTTATTGATGGCAGTGAGTTAGCACGTGATACCAAAGCGCGCCTTTATCCAGTGAGTTTCACCAAGGTGTTGATACTCTCTATACTAACATTTGGATTCTATCCTAGTTATTGGGCCTATCGTCAATGGGAAGCAATTAAACGAGAAACTAATGAGCCAATAACACCATTTTGGCGCGCTGTTTTTATGGTGATCTGGTTTATTCCGTTATGGATTAGATTGCGACGAATGGATGATAATCGGTTGTTGTCTCAATCACCGTTATTACTGTCTTTACCAATGGCCATTGCGATGTTTGGATTGTTCTTTGCGGCTAACGTGCTCGGTTATTATGATTACTATTTCCTGATAACACCTATTATTTTTGCATTAGCAATGTGGCCTATGTTGCGTGTCATCATCAATGAAAATCAAGACTGCAAAGAAGACGTCGCCTTCAATAATCGTTTACTACCACGGCATATTGCCTTGGTGAGCTTATTTGTTCCCTTAATGGTGTTTGCTGCTGCCCAATGGAGCAACTTTATTCCCGCACAGCGTGTCGTTCAAAGTGATGCTATGTGGCCTAAGGATATTCAATTTATGCGCCGTAATGACGTATTGAAAGGTGATGAAATTCCGCAGTTGTTTTATAGTAATGCTACTATCGACTTGTCTGAAGACGGTAATGGATTTACCAAAGACAACGTCTTTTCTTATTGGCGAGATGCATCTAAGACATTTACTATTGAACGCGCGGCTTTTAGTGATATTAAATCTATTGATTTTAAAGAAGGGAATGAACTCGTCACGTCTTCTATAACGGTGACACGATTGGATGACACAAGTTTTGACTTGTATGTGCCCTCAACTGAAGGGGATGATAAATATTTTTATCAAACCCTTAAGGAATTATGGCAGCCGAAACAAGCAGCAAAGAAACAAAACTAGTCACGGCTAATTATGATACCAGCACTAGTAAGTTGATTTGCTAGCTGCTGATGATTAGTGCGAAGTGCCGCTAAACCACCACTTTCCATATCGGTAATAAGCTCTCGTAATTTGTTAGAACCAAATGTAGCGCCATACTTTCGTGTTTCTATTCTGCGCACAATATCATTTGATTGAGCGTAGAATTGGCTCGCTTTTGATAAAATATGAGAGGGTGTTTCAAGCGTTGACGATGAATACTTCATGTTGTCCCACACAAACGTGAGTAGAATAGGGCGTTGAGATTTTAGGTCATACACTTTGTTCGATGCGACTAAATCGGCATAGGCTTTTAGCGTTGTTACGTTGGCGCTAATTTCATCATCAAGAGAACGACGCAGATGATAGTTGTTCTCTAAACGATTTAAAGAATCAAATTGAATCGCTTGAGATAGACCTTCTTGTGCCGCTAGAAAAACACCGGTGACTGTCGCGATGATCATGAATATCTGGCTTATCCAAAAACTGGTTTTAGTCAGCTCTCGGTTATCTAATTTCTGCGTAAAGCGGGCTGGTTGTGTCGTATTGACGGCGTTTTTGTTTGAGGCTTGATTGGTTGGATCCATGAATGTTATTCCGTGTTAATTGGTAACCTATTGATGATCACCAATTTTGACATAACATCAGAAATGGGGCTAGTTTCGATAGAGAGTTTTTATCAGATGAAAACCAAATTGGGTTTTTACTGGGCCATGCACTTCTAATATTGGCTTTTTGAATACGACATTATCAAATGCTTTTACCATTTGTCCTGGTCTAAATTCGCCTAAATTCCCCCCTTTTTTACCTGATGGACAAGTTGAATGCTTTTTGGCTAAGTCTGAAAAACTAGCGCCTTTGGCGAGTTTCTGTTTTAGTTTTTCAGCTTCTTTTTGGGTTTTTACCAGAATATGGACGGCACTTGCTGTTGGCATGATAATGACTCTTGGCTAACGATTAATGGCCGAGAGTATATAACAATTTTCGAGTTTGATCGTGCTTTGGTGATTTAAATACTTGCTCAGCATCACCTAATTCAACGACTTGTCCCTGATCAAGCACCATCACCTTATCACTAATATGTCGCACGACATTAATGTTATGGGATACAAAAATGTACGACAGTCCCATCTCTTTTTGTAATCGTAAGAGCAGGTTTATAATTTGAGAACGTACAGACATATCTAATACTGAAAGCGCTTCGTCAGCCACAATAATATGCGGATTAAGCATTAACGCTCGTGCAACGGCAATGCGTTGTTTTTGGCCGCCAGAGATCATGTGAGGATAAAAATGAGCGTGTTCAGGCAACAAGCCTACTTGTCGAAGTTTACTATAGACCTCTTGTTCACGGTCTTTTGCTGGCATATCTGTGGCGAATTTTAGGGGTTCTTCTAACAAATTTCCGATGCGCATTCGCGGATTCAAACTAGTATTAGCATCTTGAAAAATCATTCTGATGGCACAACAACGCTGAATATGCTTTTTAACTTCGAGTTGCTCTCCTTCAAGAATTATCTCGCCGGAGGTGCGTTGTTCTGCGCCTACTAGAATTCGTGCTAGCGTGGTTTTACCTGAACCTGAATTACCGACAATTGATAATGTCTGTTGCTCTTCTAAGTTAAACGAAATAGGGCCCAGTGCTCGTTGATATTGCGGAATGAGCCAGCGATAACCAACCTTAAAAGATTTTGTCAGATTGTTTACTTCAAGCAAGGTATTCATAGACTACTCAATGTTTTCTGTTAGCGGAAAATGACAGCTAAAATAATGGCCGCGCGACTTCTCCATCACTGGTGTTTCAACGCATTTTCGATGAGCTCTTGGGCAACGAGGCCCTAATCGACAACCTATTGGTAAATGTTGCAATGAGGGAACGCAACCAGAAAGCGTGGTTAGTTGTGACTTGTGATTAAGCATCTCATCAAAGTGCGGCATACTCTGCAATAGCGCCATTGTGTAAGGATGAAATGGCTGCTTAAAAATATCTTTGGTAATTCCTGACTCTACCGTTTGTCCACAATACATAACGGTAATAGTTTGAGTCCAATTTTCTACGTGTTCTAAATCGTGAGTGATCAAAAGAATAGATACATCATTGAGCTGATTAAGCTTTTTGAAGAGCTTAAAAATCTGATCTTGAGCACCTGCTTCAATAACCGTTGTTGGCTCATCAGCAATGAGTAGTCGTGGCTTATAAGCGATGGTCATCGCGATAAGCACTTTTTGGCACAGGCCCTCTGATAATTCATGAGGATAGCTTTTTAGCACCCGTTTATGATCGCGGATCCCTACTTTGTGCAGCAATCCTTTGATTTGTTCATCACGCCATTTTTTTCGGCGATAAAAAGGAACGTCACATTCGTCCATTGGCAGCGATTCATTAAACTGATGACCAACCGTATCATTAGGATCTAGACTCGAGGATGGCTCTTGAAATACCATTGCAATTTCACGACCCATCAATTTTCTTCGTTCACTGGCACTTAAGGCTAATAGGTCGACGCCGTTGTATCTCAAGCGGTCGGCAGATACAGTCCATCGATCGGTTAAAATCCCCATGATGGCCTTCGCCACTAAGCTTTTACCTGAGCCTGACTCACCGACTAACCCAAGTATTTCACCAGGATTTAATGAAAGGTTTACGCGGTCGACAGCGCGAATACGCCCGTGTGGACTATCAAATTCGATACTGAGATTTCTGATATCAAGTAATGGCATTAACCTAAGCCCTCTTTAACTGCACGTTGTAGACCATATCCAATAAAGTTTACAGCGAGTACACTGGCAAAAATAGCCATGCCAGGAAAGGTTACATTCCATGGTGCAATAAAAATTAAATCAACGCCATCTGCCAGCATAGTTCCCCATTCTGACGTTGATGCTGGTGCACCAATACGCAAAAAACCTAGGGTAGCAATATCGATAATTGCGATAGATATTGCCAGCGTAAACTGGACGATTAATGCGTTTAATACATTGGGAAGAATGACATTATAAAAAATCTGAAATTTGTTTGCGCCATCAAGTTTGGCTGCAACAACATACTCACGTGACAATTCGTGATGAACTGCTGTGTGAGTCGCACGAACAAACTGTGGCACCAGCGCGATACCTACGGCAATCATTACATTAATCATCGTTTGTCCGCTAATAGCCACGAGTACGATTGCCAGTAGCAAAGAAGGGATAGCTAAGGTTGCATCAAGGATATGATTTAGAATACTTGATTTTAGGCCGCGCGACATTCCCGATAAAATGCCTAAGAAAATCCCAATGAAGGCAGCAAATATTGTAACAATCAGACTTGAACCAAATGTGGTACGTACACCATGAAGCAGATTCGATAAAATATCTCGCCCCAGATCGTCAGTGCCTAGAAAGTATGAGACTTGGCCATCTTCATGCCATGAAGGTGGAAATAGTAATGCGTCAGGATGCTGCAGTCCGGGCGGGTAGGGAGCAATAAACGGTGCTATTAGCGTGATAATTAAAAATCCAATAAAAACCCACAAGCCCAGCATAGCAACCGGATAGCTAATAAAGTTAAGCCAAATGTGACGCAGTGGCGTTGGAATAGTATCTTCTTGATAAATGCTATCAGACCGAGCCATATTCAGCGCTCCTTCTACGTGGCGTTGTCGCTATCAATAAAATATCACTGATCACGGTAACCACGATTACAAATCCAGCACAGACCAAGACGCCTGCACTTATAATGGTGTAATTTTGTTGATACGTTGCCTGAATTAACCATTGTCCAATGCCTGGCCATGAAAAAATAACTTCAGTAACCATGGCGCTGGTAAGCAATGTACTGAGCTGCAAGGTAATTTGCGATAACACGGGTTGAATCGCGTTAGGCAGCGCATGATGAAAAATAACTGACAATGGGTGCTGACCACGTGCTTGCGCCGCTTTTATATAATTAGCATTGAGTTCTTCAAGCATCGTTGTTCGAGTAATTCGAATGACAACCGCAGCAGGAATAACCGCTAGTGTTAATGTTGGCATAATTAGGTGGGCAATAGCATCTTGATAGGCCAATTGCTTGTATTGAATATCTGATAAATAAATATCGATTAGCGTAAAGCCAGTTACTTGCTCCACTTGATAGAGTAAATTCAACTTACCAGCGACAGGAAGCCATTGTAAATCAAGACCAAAATACATAATAGCAATGACGCCAAGCCAAAAGACGGGAATAGAATACCCGATTAAGCTGGTGCCTAATAAAAAGAAATCACCAAATTTCTTATAATAAACCGCTGCAATGATTCCAAGTGGTAAACCGAGTAATAATGCTATTGTCATCGCATATATACACAGTTCTATGGTTGCCGGTAACAAGCGTAACATTTCATCATAAATCGGTTTAGCGTCACTAAAAGACACACCAAAGTCGCCATGAATACGCTGCTTAATAAAGGATATGTATTGATTAAACCAACTTTTGTCCAACTGATATTGATTCACTATTGCGTCATATTGCGCCATCGTTGGATTTTGGATGCCACTTAAGTTGGTTGCAAGCTCTCCTGGTAGTGCATTTAGCATGACAAAAACGAGCAAAAATAGCACAGCAACAGTGAAGACAAATAAGTTAACGCGCCGAGCAATATAGAACCACATTATTTTGTTCCTCCATTGCTTGTAGTTGCCGCTTTACGTTTAGCTTTTGCAAATGAAATGCCGCCATAAGGGTTAAGTGAAAGACCCGAAATATTGCGACTTTTTACTTGAAATCGTAATGCATGAGCGATAGGAATAAGCGGCACTTGCTTGTTGAGCGTTTGCTGCGCTGCCAAATAATAGGGAACACGTTTCTTTTGGTCCGTTGATGCGATGGCTTGATTAATGATTTCATCAAAATCATCGTTACACCAGTTTACTCGATTGCCACCTGACAGTAGGGCAGCACAGCTAAATAGCGGTCTGAAAAAATTATCAGGATCTGCATTATCTGCCGTCCATCCCATTAACACCGAGTCGTAGCTATAATCGTTTAGCTTATCGATAAACACATTCCAGCCATAGGTAACGATATTAACGTTAACACCGACTAACTTCAGCTGCCCCTGAATAAGCTCTGCCGTTTTTATTGCATTAGGATTATAAATTCGTTGTACGGGGGCAGCCCACAGTGTCATTTCAAAACCGTCTTTAAAACCCGCTTGTGCAAGTAAAGCTTTAGCTTTGTCTGGATTATATTCATAGGGCTGTAAAGTATCATTGTAAGCCCAAGATAACGACGGTAGAACACTGTCAGCAATGGTTGCACTGCCATAATATACCGCTTCCACGATAGCTCGCTTATTAATTGCGTGGGAAAGTGCTTGGCGTACTTTAGGATCATTAAAAGGAATTCTTTCTGTATTAAAACCAAGGTAAGCAACATTAAATCCAGTTTGAATTTGCAGCTCTAGCTTTCGATTTTGACGAATAATATCAATTTCACTTGATTGTGGTAAGGCAGAGATATCACAATCACCTGTCATTAATTTAGCAATACGATTGGTACTCTTTGGCGTGATATCAAATACCAATTGCTCGATATCTGGCGCTCCATTCCAATAATCTTGATTTCGTTTATAACGAATATGGTCATTTTGAAAGTAAGAATCGAGTATGAATGGCCCAGTACCTATTGGGTGAGAATCAATCTGCGGTTGCAATTGTTGCTTAGTAAGCTGCTCTGCGTATTCTTTAGATTGAACAATTGCAAAGTTAGCGGCGAGGTTTGCCATAAATGACGCGTCTTTCTCTGTAAGATGAATGACGATCATATAATCATTTACTTTCACTATTTTATTGATGATATCTGTAAAACCAACACTTTGGAAAAACGGATAACTGCCGCCCGAGACGTTGTGGTAGGGGTGTGCTGAATCAATGACGCGATTAAAACTAAACAGTACATCATCGGCGTTGAAGTCACGTGTTGGTGTAAAGTTGCTATTACTATGAAATTTTACATTTTTGCGAAGATAAAATGTATAGCTTGTGCCATCTTCATTAATAAACCAATGACGAGCGAGAGCAGGAACAATGCTGCCAAGTGCTGGATCATATTCAACTAGCCGATTATAAATTTGGTATGACGACGCATCGGTTGTTGTACCGTTGGTGGTTAATTGTGGATTAAATGAGGTTGGGTCGCCTTCAGAGCAATAAACAATGCCAGGTGTATGGACATTATCATCAACACTAGGGCTACACCCTGACAGCATGAAAAAGCCAGTGAGAAAACACAATTTTATAGTAAAAATAAACCAATTTTTCATGGTGGTATGTAAGCCGCTAATGATACATAGCTAATGTAACGCCAAGTCCCTGTAACATCAATAGTATTATAGGCAACTTAGCGTTTTTGTGAGGAAGTTTAGACCAAATAATTATTCATTTTCAGCACTTGACTCTAATAGCTGATATTTCTTAAGCAAACCACGTAATTGGTGATAGGTGACACCGAGTTGCTGAGCCGCTTTCTTTTGACTAAATTGAGCACTTGCTAATGCCTGTTTAATTAAATCAACTTCAAAATCTTGCGTGACAGTTTTAAAGTCTAATGGAAAATCAGGAATTGCCGAGCTATTTGAAGTCACTGGTTCTGCAACTGCCGCTGTCGTAGTTGGTGCACTGTTGTTGATATTCTCACTAGCAACGACCGACGAAGCAATTGATTGTTTTGGTCGATATTCTGACTCGAAAGGGTCGATAAGAATCTTTTGTAATGGTAGTGCTGCGTTATCATGTCGATAGAGCGAGCGCTCAACAACATTTTTTAGTTCACGTACGTTACCTGGCCAGCCATAACTTAACAGTGTTTGTTTTGCTTTGGCGCCAAAACCGCCGAAATACTCTAGTTCTAATTGACGTGCCATGTTAATGGCAAAGGTTTCACCAAGCAGTAAGATATCTTCTTGGCGGTGCCTTAAAGGTGGCAAGGTAATAACGTCAAAGGCAAGTCTATCGAGTAAATCAGCACGAAATTTTCCTTTTGCAACGAGCGTGGGTAAATCTTCGTTGGTTGCACAAATTAATCTCACATCTGTTTTTACTGGTCTAGTGCCACCAACCCGCTCAAATTCACCATATTCAATGACATTGAGTAGTTTCTCTTGCACGCGTAATGAGGTGTTTGCCAATTCATCTAAAAAGAGCGTTCCACCATTTGCGCGTTCAAAACGTCCTTCATGGCGTTTGCTTGCCCCTGTAAATGAACCTGATTCGTGACCAAATAGCTCACTTTCCAATACGCTTTCAGACAAGGTTGCACAGTTTAGTTTGACGTAGTTGGACTCCCAACGCTTTGATAAGTAATGTAGTCGCTCTGCAATGAGCTCTTTACCTGTGCCGCGCTCTCCGATAATAAGTACCGGCTTACTGATGGGGGCAGCGAGTGAAACATGATCTAAAACTTCCAAAAAACTAGCAGCTTGTCCTACTAAATTATCTTTTTTGTTAAAACGACTCATAGTTATACTTTTTATTGGTTTAATTAACTAAAAATTAGTCTAACAAATAACGGTGAATAAAAATATGACATTCTAAAAATTAATTAATTACTTTAAATTTAAAGGTTTAGGATTATTTTTTTACACTGGCACCAATTGTGAATACAAGATATTAAATTCATACAGTTTCAAAGATAAGAGGAAGTTCATTATGGGAATATTTAGCAGATTTGCAGATATCGTTAATTCGAATATCACATCTTTATTAGATAAGGCGGAAGATCCAAAGAAAATGGTTCGCCTAATTATTCAAGAAATGGAAGACACACTCGTTGAAGTTCGTTCTAACTCAGCAAGCTTAATTGCTCAAAAGAAAGAATTACAACGTCGTGTTACCCGTGCATCTAATCAAGAAGCTGAATGGCAAGCTAAGGCGGAATTAGCATTAAGTAAGGAACGTGAAGACTTAGCGCGCGGTGCATTAATTGAAAAACAAAAGTGTGCTGAGTTAGCCGAAGCTTTATCAAGTGATATGGTGCAAATTGAAGAGCAGTTAACGTTACTTAAAGAAGAAGTAGTCCAGCTGCAAAGTAAATTAGATGAAGCCCGCGCTCGTCAAAAGAGTATGGTTATTCGTACTGAGACAGCAACATCACGCTTACAAGTTAAAAAGCAACTTGATTCGAGTAAGACTCAAAGTTCTATTGATAAGTTTGAACAATACGAACGCCGTGTTGAAGATTTAGAATCTCAAGTGGAAGCCCAAGATTTAGGTGCCCGTTCATTAAATGATGAATTCGCAGAACTCGAGCAACAAGATGCTATTACTGACGAGTTAGAAGCACTTAAAAAGAAAATGAAAAAGAAATAAGGAGAGATAGCGATGGATGATGGAGTATTAGCGGTAATAATAGTACCAACAGCGCTGTTCTTAGTATTTGTTGCACCAATGTGGTTATTTTTGCACTACCGCAGCAAACGCCAAGTAAGCCAAGGCCTAACAGATGAAGAGTATCAAGAACTAACATCTTTGAGTCATCAGGCAGAAGCCATGGCGGTACGCATTGAGACTTTAGAGTCAATTTTAGATGCTGAAGCACCACAATGGAGAGCAAAACAATGAGTCAACAAGAACCAGTAAAAGAGTTTTACCGAATTCCACAACAAGGCAAGATTGCAGGTGTTTGTGCAGGAGTCGCAGAACGATTTAATATGGAAGTATGGCTGGTTCGCGTTGGTGTTTTATCAGCATTCTTTTTAGGTGGTGCAGGCTTTGTTTTTCTAATGTATGTAGCAGCATGGTTTATGTTAGATAAAAAGCCATTCGTTCAACCAAATATCGGTGGTCTTGATCATAGTGTGTCAGTGAAATCGAAAGTTTGGCAACAAGGGCAACCACCACGTGAAGCATTTCGCGAAATGAAAACGCAATTTCGTCAAATTGAATTACGTTTACGCAATGTTGAAAGTTTTGTGACATCAAAAGAATTCGACCTAGCGAGACAGATTGATAGCTTGAAGTGATTTAGTCATTCACAATAAAAAACCGCAAATTTATTTGCGGTTTTTTTTTGCGTCTAACGTGGCGTAAATTTAGCCGTTTAGATGATCAAGTACTACCTCATGATGATTCTTCGTTTTAAACTTATTAAATACGTGCTCCACCATTCCGTTTTCATCCACTAAGAAACTCATGCGATGAATGCCGTCATACTCTTTGCCCATGAACTTTTTCAGGCCCCACACGCCAAACGCGTCAGCAACTGCATGATCTTCATCTGATAATAGTGTGAAGTTTAGATCAAATTTCTCAGTGAATTTAACCAAGCGTTTTGGTGCATCAGGGCTCAAGCCTAATACCTCAACATTGAGTGCTTTTAACGCTTCTTTGCTATCACGCAAACCTTGAGCTTGAACATTACAACCAGGTGTCATGGCCTTAGGGTAAAAATAAACGAGTACTTTTTTACCAGAAAATTGATTAAGGCTGATTTCTTTTTCATTTTGGTCGAGTAGTGTAAATTCAGGTGCTTTGTCGCCAGCTTGTAAAGTATTCATTCAGTATCCTATTGCTAAATTCTAATATTGTTCAAGGTGTTCATATCGAATAGTGAGCGAGAGTTGCTCCGCCAACGCATCGAAATGTTGTTGTAATTGTATATAGTCGGTATTGCTTGTGAGGTTGATGAGCATCTCAATACGTTGATAACCACTTTTTGCTTTGGTTCTAAAACTACACAGATCTATATTTTTAGTCGCTAAATATTCAGTGAATTGGCCGATACAACCGGGAGCATCTTTGCCGTCGAGTTTGACGGATACTTGACCTTCATAGCTAACTAATTTGTGCTCACTAGTACGTTTCATAAAAGTAATTAGTTCTAACTGTGCACTGCGTACCGATAAATCTGTTTCAAAGCGTGTGATGGCATTCCAATCGCCGCTGAGTAACAAAATTAGCGTAAATTCGTTACCAAAAACGGCTAGTCGACTATCAACAATATTACAATTAGTTTGGGTGACTATCTTAGTCAGTTCGTTAACAATACCGGGGCGGTCAGTACCCACGGCAGTGACGACAAGAAAGTTATCCATGATGCTCCTGTTCTCGATATTGGCCAATGAATGACATATCGATGAAACGAATAAATGATTGAGTAAAAAATTGGACGTGATATTAGCACGATTTTCAACAATTTCTTAGGATTGTTATGTGATCAAGCGATTAATTCCTTGAGTTTATTATCACCTATCCGTACCATAGCTTGCCTAGATAAAGAGAGGATTTTAAAGTGATGTTTTCAGGTAGTATTGTTGCATTAGTTACCCCGTTTAATGACAACGGGGATGTTGATTATCAACAATTAGAACAGCTGGTGGAATTTCACATTCAGCAAGGCACCGACGGTATTGTTGCTGTTGGTACAACTGGTGAATCAACAACACTAAGCCATGACGAGCACATAAAAGTGGTCAAGCAAGTGGTTTCATTTGTTAATGGACGAATTCCTGTTATTGGCGGCAATGGTTCAAACTCGACCTCAGAAGCTGTTGAATTAACAAAACGCCTAAATGATAGCGGCGTTGATGCGATGCTAGGTGTGACTCCTTACTACAATAAACCTCCTCAGCGTGGATTAGTCGAACATTACAAAGCTGTTGCAAACGCCACTGATATTCCTCAAATTCTGTACAATGTACCAGGGCGAACACAATGTGATTTGTTGCCTGAAACAGTTGCAGAATTATCAAAAGTAAAAAATATTATCGGAATTAAAGAGGCAACGGGGAACTTATCGCGCTTAAGTGAGATCAAAGCGCTGTGTGATAATAACTTCCTACTGTTTAGTGGCGATGATGACACGGGGTTAGAGTTTATGCTGCAAGGTGGTCACGGCGTTATTTCTGTGACAAATAATGTAGCACCAAAGCTAATGAGCGATTTATGTCGTTATGCATTAGCGGGTGAACGAGAACCAGCAGAACAGATTAATAGCAAGCTAAAATCATTGCATAGCCATCTATTTGTTGAGGCAAATCCAATTCCTGTGAAATGGTGTGTGGCACAAATAGGTGCAATTTCAAACGGTCAATTGCGTTTGCCATTAGTAGAATTATCAAGCGAATATCATGAGTTGCTAAACAGCGCCATGCGAGAAGCACAAGTATTATAAGATTGGAGTAACAATGAGAAAGCTTTATATTGCCTTATGTGGCGGTATCATTTTATCGGGTTGTAGTAGTTTTAGTGAACGACATCAAGCCAGTGGTAATTTTGAATATTTAAAAGAAACGACAGATAAACAAGTTAAGTATCCTGAAGGATTCACGCCGTTAAAAGATAGCACGGCCTATAAGATTCCTTCGGTTTCTGCCAATGCTAATAAAGAGTTAATAGGCGATAAGCTTGATATCCGTGCTCCAGCATTAGTGATGCCTGTCGCGCCAAATTCTTTGACGAGCGATGTAACCGAGCAAACTGAAGTTATTTTTGAATCATTTTTATCAAAAGATAAATTCCAAGATGATCTATGGAACAAGCTAACAACCTTCATTTCTAGTCAAGGCTATGGCATTGGTAGTGAGCAAGTTGGTCGTTCTTTGTCAACGCGCACTATTGCGTCTGATGAATATTTTAAAATATTATTCGGTCTTGATGAAGAAGTGACGTTAGATCAACAATATAGATTTGACATTAAGGTTGATCCTCAAGGTTACAAGGCTATTGTTGCTGTTTCTTTGATTCAACATCAAGAGCAAGGTCAAATTGTTGAACTTAATAAATTTGCAAAGCGTCGTTATGAATCGCGTATGCTTAATCATTTCTTATCACAAGTTTTTGTTGAGCATCATAAGCAGTTATTAGCAAATCGTGTGAAAGTAAACAAAGGCATTAAGTTAGACCTTGGACTTGATAACGAAAACAACACTGTGTATCAAATTCATGCTCCATATGAATTGTCATGGGAAAAACTAGCGACCGTTTTACCTAAACTTGGTTTAGAGGTTGAAGATCGTGATAAGTCAGTTAATACTTATTTCACAACGTTTAAACCGTTAAAAGATGGATTCTGGGCGAACTTATTCTCAGGTGACAGCAGTGTTGCTGAAATAAAACTTCAGAAGAACGAGAAGTATCAAATCAAACTGGTTGAACGTGGTGACTTAAGCCTATTGACTATTGTTGATAGCAAAGCTGAACGCTTATCAAGTGAGAAGATGCAAGAAATGCTAGCAGCCTTTAGTGAGCTAATGGCTAAGAAAGACTTGTAATCGTTAACTGATTAAAAAGCCCTGTATTCATTAAATTGGATGCAGGGCTTTTTTAATCCCTAAAGATCAAGAGGTACCACATAATTGATCCTTTTATTATCATAGGGAATCATACTAAAGTCGCTGATAAGATGGAAAAATTACGTCAGTCGGTTTATGATAGTCGGCCTGTAAACAAGGAAAGGATCAATTTGTGGCTTCCATAACGATACGACAAGCAGTCATTGCAGATAGTAAGATCATTAGTGATCTCATTGCGCGTAATGCTCAGAGCTTGTTGCTAGATGAATTTGAAGAGGGCGGTTTAGATTTCTTTTTGAGAACTGTCGAGCACCGTGCCATTCGCGATTATATGGAGCAAGGATTTTCATATTTAGTGGCGCAAGAGGACAGTGATATCGTGGGTGTAATTGCCATGAAGGATCACAGCCACATGTTTCATTTATTTGTCGATGAGCAACACCAACACAAAGGTATCGCTAAGAAGCTTTGGCACGCTATTTACGAGCATAGTTTAAAGCAGGGCAACCGAGGAAAGTTTACTCTCAACTCAACATCATATGCGCTTCCTGTGTATGAACGCTGGGGCTTTTCGAGTATTGACGAACAGCAATGTCGTCACGGTATTAAATACACGCCAATGGAATTTGTTGTCGAAAACTAAGATCTCAAATGTGAAACGAACTGATATTTCAGACATAAAAAAAGCGCTTACCGGATGGAAGCGCTTTTTTATTGCTTTAATTATTACATTTTCTTAAATAACAAAGTAAAACGGTCTGTATTACCAGTCACTGTCTTACGGCCTACTTCATAACGAAGTTCGTCATCGGCTTTGTAATGCAAATTCGAGTAATCCACAAACTTAAATCCTGCTGCTTCGATTTCTTTAATTGCTAATACAGGATCGAAACGACGGCCATTTTCATCATTTTCACGTTGCATATGGCGACGAGTATGGTCAACAACACCGTAAATACCACCAGATTTTAATGCTTTAAACGCCGCTTTATTCATGTCATGACGCGCGCTTTCAACAAAGTTATGATAATTACGAAAGGTTAATACTGCGTCGAAATCATTGCTTCCTAAGTTTAGGTTTTCGATTTCAAAATCACGAAGTTCACGATTATATTTCATATCAGCTTCAGGGTTGATGATTGTCACTTTATCAAAACCTGGTTTGCTGATCAGATTCTTTTTAATGCGGTCAGTGCCAATTGCTGCATAATATTTACCATTATCGCGTAATGCTGGCGCTAACAGTTTAGTATACCAACCACCGCCAGGGATAAGTTCTAATACCTTCATGTCATCTTTAATGCCAAAGAATTCCAGCGTTTGAACTGGGCGGCGATTTCTATCGCGTTTTACTTCTTTAGCGGTGCGAATATCAGACTTCATTGCCTTCTTAACACCTTCGCTGAGATCTCCAGCATGGGCACTTCCCATACAAAATACAGCTGCAATGGTTAATGGTAACAGTTGTTTAATCATCGTAATTCCTTGTTGCGGTTATTATTTGAGATTGATTATTAATGACATTGGTGAAAATTGAAATCATTGATTACCAGCGTATTCGGTTAAATGAGTAACAAAACATTTCGATTATCACAGTTTATAACTTTTGATTGCTAACGTATTTAACAAAGGCATCACTCATAGAGTAGGGAAGATCTTGCTGTTCACTTGCTTGTAGCAATGCATCATAGCCTTCTTTGCCTGCAATGGTATACGCCGATGAAACACCGTAATAATACGCTTCAGACGAGATTTCTTGCCATTGCCCATCTTGATTAATTAGCAATGAACTAATACGTTCACCCTTTGGATTATCATCAATATAGGTAAATCGTAGACCGTGACAATAAGGGTAACTGCCGTCACCAGTGCCAATCACGTCATTATTTTTTGCATTGTTAATACCACCTTCAAGCGCAGCTTTTAAAACCTTACCTTGAACTCTATAACGTACAATTTGTATTTCAAAGGGTAATAAACGCCCGCAAATATCAGCAGCTGTTAATGGCCCCTTATTGAGTGAAACGCGAACGCCGCCTGCATTATGCAGTGCAAAGTCGGTAGGGTGATGCTCATTGGCACAATGATAAAAGGCACTGGCGACTAATGGCGCTATCTCACTGCCATTAGGTAACGATTCATTCGGTACCCGCACATGGCGATAATCTTTTGACAGGTTAGTAATCACATTCGCTTTCATCGCTTCAATCAACGGACGATAATCATGATAGATACATTCAGTCACTTGAGCACATGGTTTAGTCAATTCAAACAAAGTGCTGCGAGCCATAAAATCATTACATTGACTTATTTTATCAGCGCTTAAATGATTATTGTCTGGCTCATGATACCAATTGGTGCAAGGCAAGAGTTTTATACCGCCTTCTTGTTCAATGACTCTGCCATTTTCATCAAACGTTAATTTACTTAGGCCAATTGACTCGGCGTGTTTGCCAGCTTGTAAAATTAAAGTGTCGTTGATGACAATTTGCGACTGCTCTGTTGATGACAATCCCAATTCACTGAAATCGCCTGTTAACGTATGGGAATGACCACCGACAATGACACTGATGCCAGAAACTGCCTGAGCTAGCTCTCTATCACCTTGATAACCTAAATGAGACAGCACAATAATATGTGAGATGCCTTGTCGCTGAATGTGCTCAATGGTGCGTCTGGTGGTTGCTATCGCATCAAGGAAATGGCAATCATGATCTGGACAGCCTATTTTTGCCATTTGATCTAACGTAATACCAACAATAGCCAATTCTTTATCGTGTAATGGCCGTGTGATGTATGACGCGATTGCTTTGTTGTTATCGTAATGAAACAGGTTGTCGTGAGTCGCTAGTGGTAGTTCTTTGTTGGGATTTTCAAACTGCAAATCCATATTGCCTGCTAAGCAAGGAAATTTGGCCGCTTTTATAAACTGAGATAACGGTAAATTTCCCAAATCAAACTCATGATTACCAATCGTCATTGCGTCCGGCATCATTTTATTAAGCAACACGGCATTGGCTAAGCCCTTGAATCGGCTAAAGTACAAACTTCCTTGAAAACTATCGCCTGCATGTAGAAATAGCGACGGTGTGTTTTGCTGCTTGGCAATATTCCTGAAGTTGTTTATGGCACTTGCGATCATTGCATAACCACCACAAGGTACTGATAGTTTTATGGCGCCATCAGCTAAAGGAAGTCGCAACGATAACGGCGTTGGTTCAAAGTGTGAATGGGTGTCATTAATGTGTGCTAGGTAAAGCGAATAGGTCATTTAGCCTCCTGTGAAAGCTGAGCTTAGCACGAACTAATGACTGAAATATGTCATTTATTATAAAAAAACAACATAACAGATTAAAATTTAAACTGTTGTGTAAAGTTAAAAACTAAGTATCATTATTTATTGAAATCAGCAACTAATGGAGCAGTTGACGTCGTATGTCTAGTTTTTCTAACTCAACGTATTCTCAGGAAAAATCGTTAACACAACAGTTAATTCAGATTTTAATTATTCCCACGCTTGTTCAATTAATTGGAGTTGGCTTTTGTAGCTGGTTCTTTGAAATAAGTTGGTCGGCTGTTGCTGGTATTTTAGCCGTGAGCGGACTGGCTACCGTGGTATTTGTGTTAGCGGTAAAAAATAGTCTTTTCTCCAGTATCACTGAGCTTGATAACTATGCATCAAGTATTCGTTCTGGTGATAATATCAATTTAACCAAAACACTTTCGCAAGATAAAGGCGGTATGCTATCGCACGCTTTTAACAGGCTAAATAAGAATAACGAAGAAATGGATGAGTCTTTATGTTCTCTCTATGCTTCCTCTGCGCGGCTTCATCCCATGTCAGAAGAACTCAATAACTCTTATTCAACCATGATGCAAAAAGCGACCATGCAAGATAGTTTAGGTCATGGAATTCACGATGCGCTTAATCAAGTGGGTGAAGCGTCGAATAACTTACATCAAGATTTAGCGTCATTGATTGAACAAGCGAATGTTAGTGCACAGTCATCAAAAATTGCACAAGACTCGTCGTCACAAGCAAAAATTAGTGTGACAAACCTACAAGAAAAGCTAACACAAGCAGCAACTCATATTGATGTGTTGAAAAAAGACAGCGATGAAATTAATACTATCATTGATGTGATTAATTCTATTGCAGAGCAAACCAATTTATTAGCATTAAACGCTGCCATTGAGGCTGCTCGCGCTGGTGAGCAAGGTCGAGGATTTGCAGTTGTTGCAGATGAGGTTAGAACGTTGGCAGAGCGCACTGCAACCTCGACTCAAGAGGTACGAGATCTCGTGACGCGCATTGCTAGCAGTACAGACAATGCGTACAAAACAATGCAAGTGGGATTAGAATCGTCGAACGAGTCGGTAAGTTTGTCTTCTGACACTTCCGAGCATCTTAATATTGTATTAGAAGCTATTAATAGTATTAATCAGTTATCAGGCAACATTAAACAATCATCAGATATTCAAATGTCTGTCTCGCAAGATGCGCAACGAGAAATTGATAATATGGTGGCATTGAATCAAGAAGTGTTGGCAAGTTCTCGAGAACAAGAGCTTTCATCAAATGATTTAGTCGCATTATCACATTCATTACTGACAGTGCTTGAT
>OJBM01000194.1_pt1 | contig 24550 bp, 22 predicted proteins | sample 1591061 | NCBI WGS metagenome assembly OJBM01 (sample SAMN05416872, study PRJEB24817) | seawater metagenome | isolation source: Sea water | place: Canada:Atlantic | collected 2013-11
CTACACTATCCTCTTCGTCGGCAGCGTCAGATGTGTATAAGAGACAGATATTATCGGGAGTTCTAGCAAATAAAGGAAAGGCGCAAAGACCAATAGAACACGTCACTTTTAATTCAGTGCTTTTATTCAATTGAATCGCCGTTTCTTTAATTTGCTGACGTAATCGTTCTGCAATGACTTCGGCGCGAGCAATCGATGACTCTCGAACAATAAGTAAAAATTCTTCGCCCCCCCACCGAATAAGGTGATCGGTTTCCCTAGCGATCAAACGAATACGATTGGTTATTTCAATGAGTACTGTATCACCATTTTGATGGCCGTATTTATCATTAACGCGCTTGAAATGGTCGATATCTATCAAGATAAACACTAAATCGGAGCCATCAACTCGCTTACTTTCACCAGTTAGCTGTTGATATTTTTCAAGCACATTCGTTGTTTCATATTGCATCGCTTGATCGAGATAACGGCGGTTTTTGATACCAGTTAACGGATCGGTCATACTCATTGTTGCCAATTCATCTGATACTTTTTGCAATGACAAGGTGCGCTTTTTAACTTCTTGTTCAAGAAAGTCTTGACGCTTTTGAAGTCTCGCGGTTCTTGCTTTTACGCTCAGCCAAATTAGTAAACCAATAAATAGTAATGCAGCAATTTTTGCCCAAAGTGTTTGATACCAAAACGGCATAACACGAATGTGCATCAAGTGAGAACCAGGATCCCATTGCCCTAGTCGATTAGAGCCTTGAATTTCTAGCTGATAGTCACCCGGCGGCAATGTGGTAAATGCGGCGACTCGATTATTGTCACTTCGTTCCTGCCATTGTTCATTTAATCCAAGGAGTCGATAACGATATTTTATGCTCGTTGCAACAAAATCTAAGGAAGAAAACTTAACACTGAGTTCATTGCGATCAGCGGCAACTACGATGGGCGTAGATTCTTCACCTCCGAGCTCAGCATCAAAGCTAGTTACATTACCGTTTTGAATTGCAGTGATCGCTAGAGGTAAAAACGAAGAGTTTTGCTGCCACAACTCAGGATCTATAATCGTCATGCCATTGCGGCCACCGAAAATTAACTCGCCATGCGAAGTATTTAAAGCAGCTTGTCGATAATACGGGGCGAACAATACACCGTCATGTGATTTAAGTGATTGAACAGCTAATGATTCAATATTAATGACATCTATACCGGCGCTGGTACTCGACCAAACATTACCGTTATCATCAATTTGCATTGAACGAACTACATTGCTCGACAGTCCTTGCGCTTTAGTCAGCTGAGAAAAGTGTTGAGGATGCTCACCAGATTCACCAACAAAGATACCGTTTCCTTCTGTGCTGATCCACAATCGCTGCTGTTGGTCTTTCAATATTGACGATACAAAACTGGTCGCAAGTACATTGTGTTCTTGAGAGAGTTGATAAGTGAGTTTGCCTTGGCCATCAATCCAAACTAGTCCCTGCCAAGTACCAATGGCGTATTCATTCGGTGAAAGCCTCAAAACAGCAGTTGTGCGAATATCGTCAAATTCATGCGATAGGTTAAGCGCAGCAGCGTTAGGTGATTTACCGTTGTCGATTTTCCATAATCCATCAGTGCCACCCGCTAAAATGACATCGTCAAACGTTTTAACGACACCAGAATAGGCTTTATCACTGCGCCTTTTTACAGTCAGTCTTTTTAATGTTGATTGTTCATGGGTATAAACGCCCCAATTACTGCCAATAATTATTTTGCCAGATTGTGTTTTTGCTAGCGACTCGATAGCACCGACAGGCAAAGCGCTTTCGGGATTGGACGCGTCTATCGCAAGATGCTTAACCTTACCTAATGAAGGTTCAATAATATCAATGCCCTTTTGGCGTAACCCTAACCAAATTTTTCCCGTGTTATCTTCAAGCATTGCATTAATATTAGTGTCTGAAATGCCATTGCTACGCGATGTATCACCAAATAGGCTGATGACTGATTTTTGCGTTGCGTCAAACAGGCTTAACCCTCGACTGCTACCAACCCACACTAAGCCACTTTGAGATGTATAAAGTCGCCAGATTTCATTACTCACAATGCTGCGCTGATTTAGTCGGTCATTTTCAATTCTTGCCCCATTGCTACCATCAACACTCATTTCAATAATGCCGCGCCCATACGTTCCGAGCCAAACAACTCCCGGCGACACTTCCGTCATTGAATATATCCATTCATTGGCAAAATCAGGAATGCGAAGTTGAGACACATTAAGCTGCGCATCAATAGTGACAACACCTGCCGCAGGTGTTCCGACCCAAATGATCCCATTGCTGTCTTGTAACACCGTTGAAATCCGGTTATTTGACGGTAATTCATTTGAGAGATCAAACAGCGAAAATTGTGTTTGATGCGCTTGTTTATAAAAAAGGCCGTGATTTGTAGCAAGCCACAATGAATTGTCATTTGCGAAAAGAAAGTCAAAAGTACGCGATGGTTTATCTACAGTCGTCGAATTTAATGTGAAAGATTGGGTGGCAGATGATTGTGTATTGTATTCAAAGACAGCGTCATTAGTGCTCACCCAAATAATAGATGAGTTATCATCGCTGTTTATTGCGATATCGGTAATTGAAGTGGGCTTATTTTGTGCTAATTCATGACGTTTAAATTGACGAGTTGCAGGATCAAACTCAATCAAACCTTTATTGGTTCCTAACCACAACATGCCTTTAGCGCCTAGTCGAATGACATTGACACTATTTGAGGTCAAAAGCGGTGAAGAAACATATTCAAAATGATGACCATCGAATCGCGCTAGTCCTTTACCTGTCCATAGCCAGATAAAACCAATAGAATCTTCTGCAATCGCACTAATTGCGCCATTAGGCAGGCCATCATTTACGGTGTAATTATGAAAAACACGATCATGCCAATCCCATCGCTGAGATGCCAAAGTATCCTTACTCATGAACGGCACAATGATGAGCATTAAACAGAGAAAAGAGATGAACTTGTTGATAGCTATCAGTCCTGAGCTAGCGATAAAGTAAATTAAGAGTCATCACACTAATAAATCTAATAAGATCACGCAATAACTAAACGACATAAAATAATAAAAAGTTAGTCAAATAATGCAGCCTTATTGATTATTTAATTAAATTGGCATTGTATTCCAGTCATAAACATTACTGTTTAGAAATAAGACGGCTGCCGTTAAGGCTATAATACTTGCAGAACGAGCATTTCTACCAACCATTTTCATTCGTTTTAACTCCATCAAACTTGCGATTAAACACAAACTTACGCTGATAAAAATATAAAAATAAGTCGATAGCTGATTAGTTATTTAAAACGGTGAATGTTCTCTAAGCTCAGGGGCTATAGGTGCACAGCTAAACAGCCTCATAACTGCCGCCAAATAGTGAGCAGAATTAATAGTTTGAAAACTAAATAAACTAAATAAACTAAATAAACTAAATAAACTAAATAAACTAAATAAACTAAAAATACTAGCCATCAGTCCTATGGCGATAAAAATTAAACTGGCGTACTACATGTGCTTCTCCTTGTTCGGAGCAACTTTACCAAACGTACGCCAGTATTCAATGAGAGTTTGACAGCCAATGCTCAGTATTGGTCGTTGGCGTTAACCTGTCTATTTTTATTTACGACCCTAATGCTAGTAAGTCGTTAGATTGAAAATCTGAGATGAAAGATTTTTAGACAACACCTCTGTCAAGTTTTCCTTGAGTTGTTTTAATCCACGTTCAAATACAAAACTGCCCATACTGATACGTTTAACGCCATAATCGGCCAGCGCATCAAAGTTGGTTAGCTGCGCCATACACATGACATTAATAGGTAATGAGGTGCTTTGCACACAAGTCTCGATGTCAGAGCGTTCAGTAATACATGGGATGAAAATACCATCGGCACCTGCTGATTCATAAAAAGCAATGCGGGTTAGCGTTTGTGTTAATGCATCCTGTGTTCCCAATAAAAATGGATCGGTGCGCACATTCACAAAGATATCGATTTGCTCATTGTTTAACATTTGCTTGACGGTTTTTAGTGTTAAAGAAAATGTCTCTGCATCAACAAGAACACGTTCGCTAGCTTGCGTACTCTCATTATTATTCACCAAACTATCTTCAATATTAATACCCACTACGCCAAATACTGCTAACTGCCTAATGTGCTCAACAATCACCAAAGGATCGTCACTGTAACCAGCTTCTAAGTCGACGGTTAGCGGCAATGAGACTTGGCTGGTAATGCGCTCAACGACAAAACACAAGGTTGAAAACGCCATTGACTCGCCATCTTCGTAGCCAAAGGTCGCTGCAATGGCCGCGCTAGAGGTTCCAATGGCTTGAAAACCTAACTCTTGCGCTTGTTGTGCACTTGGCACATCCCACACGTTGGCAATAAGTAGTGCATGTTCTTGTTGATGTAATTGTTTGAAATTCATTGTATTCTCCGGTTATTAATAACCGGAGAATATCGATTTAAGAGAGGTTCCAGCTACCGAAAACTGGACAAGCATTTTTTATTGTTTTAATCCGCTATCAAGACTTATCATTTTTTGCTGCGCGACGTAACTCACCAATTTAATTGCAACACCGTAAAGTAAACTTAGTGTTGCTACTGATAATGCGGGCGCAAAAGAAGAAAAATCTTCAATGACATTTCCAATTGCAATAATCCCAATAAGCATCATGAACATACCTAGAATCAACCCCGTATTTCCCAATGTGGAAAAAACAACTATCGAGCGTTTGTAGTGCTCATTATCATAAGAACGATTGCCGTTTAGGAGCATGCCGAATGCGCGTTTCACCTCACTATAAGACGTCGCAGCACAAGTTAGAATAAGTGCGGGCGGAAACACAATGAGAAATGAGGGTATATCAATAAATAAAGAAATACCTGAACTTATATACATCGCAAATAATGTCATAAATAAAAAGAAAATCATCGCTAGAATAAACATAACTACACTCCGTTGAGTTTGTAACATAAATGAATAACCGCTAAATAATACTTGGCGCAAATACCACAGATTGGCGCTTAGCATTCCGTGTTTTTGGTATTTATCGCCGAACGCCTCTTCAAGGTCGCCAAGGACAGGTTCTCTTATAGAAGCTGGTAACGCCCACGATAGAAAGCCAGAGATCGCTCGTGGCGGACGTAATTGAGATGATAATGATTTACTCACAGCTGTGCTCACCTCGCAGTGTCACATCTTGCCACATAGTATTTAACGCTTGTTTAGAACGCTTTAGTGCTTGCTCGCCTGACGCTGATACCTTGAAGTATTTTTTGGCACGGCCACCTCGTTCGCGAGTTGCCTCGCCCATTTTACTCTCAACAAACCCTTTCTTTTCTAATCGCTCTAAGGTTGTGTAAAGTGCGCCAATGGTGACATCTCGCTCAATTTTATCAGCTAATAATTGGCGAATAGTCGTACCATAAGCGTCATCGCCCAAACTTAGAATCGATAGCAATAAAAACTGCTCAAACTCACCTAAGTATTTTTCTTTTGAACTCATAATCCCTCCTTATATAAACTACAATGTAGAATATATTAACTAATGTCAACATTTATTCTACTTTGTAGTGTTAATAGTTAAATTAACCAATAAGAGTTAATACTTGCCCTAAAATAGTGCGCTGTTTCGCTGTTGTAATACCAAATCGTAAGCTTTTTTTGTCGTCACATAATCGAACATAGATTGCGTGTTGGCATAACGACTCGAATAACTGAGGGGCAAGTTGTGACTGATTTAAGTGAATGGTTATAAACAAGTCAGTATGCGTGATGCGATGCAGCGTGTTTTTATTTAGAGTACTTTGCAACATTTCTACCATCGCGTGAGTGTCTTGCGATAATCGTTTACGTTGATTCGTGTGCCATGCATTGTCACTTAGCGCTTGAGCAGCAATAAATTGCGCAGGGCCATTAACCTGCCACGGGCCTAGCGAATCAGTTAATGCAGCGATCCAATGACGATTGGCCAATACGAAACCAACTCTGATCCCCGCCAAGCCAAAAAATTTACCAAATGAACGTAGAATAATGGTGTTGGAATCGTCAATTGATGAAATCATCGATTGTGATGGCGTGATGATATCCATGAATGCTTCATCAACGACAAGCAAGCCATTGAGAGACGCTATATGCTGCTGATAAATCAATATTTCTTGCTTGGTAAACAGTTTGGCTGTTGGGTTATTGGGATTAATAATCACCAATACACAGTATTCGTTAAGCCTCGCTAACGGTGGTAATTCGTCATCATATAATCGAATCGTAAATTGCGCTTGTTGCCATGCCTGTTGATGCTCTTTGTAACCATTTTTTGGTAGATAGACAATAGTAGAGTGTGGCGATTTATCGCGCCATAAACTCGGTAAAAGCTTTATCACGGCTTGACTACCGTTAGTGTTCGCCAAAGACTCATGACCATAATAATTAGCTGCTGCACTAATTAATTCATCATTAATCTGAGGGAGTTGTTGATACGCAGACAGTGGAATATCACCAATAGGATAGTGATACGGAGCAATGCCCGTTGATAAATCTAACCACTGGGATTGTTCAATACCGAACTGTTTAGCGATTTGTGCCAGTTGACCGCCATGCGTTAATAATGCCATTTAATTGATTGCCCTTGCTGTTTCTATAATAGGAACTAAAACGTCAGTAATATTTGAGTGATGCTAACGACTAGCAATAAAATCAATGACGCCCGTTGCACGAGCGTAATGCTACGCACAATATCTTGCTGCGAGACATTATCGCCCTCCCCCAGTTGAACAGAGTGATGTGTTTTTCCATGATAGATAGCACTACCACCTAATTTAATATTCAGCACAGTTGCGCCTGCGGCCATCGCCCAGCCACCATTGTGGCTTTTGTATTGACTGCCTTGTACAAACGCATTGCGAACACTACTTAATAACTTACCTTGTATGGCGTAACAGCAGACTGTAACTTTGCCACTAACGAACCCCAGCACATCATCCAAACGGGCAGTAAAACAGCCAAAGTCGTTAAATCGTTTATTTTTGTAGCCCCACATAGCATCCAAGGTATTGGCTAATCGATGTATTAGCGCCAGCTCAATACCGCCAATGGCATAGTAAAACAATGAGGCAATTACAGCGTCGTGTCCGTTTTCTAACATCGACTCAACAGTTGCTCGTGACATCTGTTGAGTTGACAGAGCGCTGGTGTCTCGGCTCACTAAATACCCAGTGAAATGACGCGCCAGTGGTAAATCACCATCACTGAGCGGTCGATAAATTTGCATCGCATGTTGCTTTAGACTGGTTAAGCCAATGATGAGATACAGCAATACGCTATCAAATAAGAGAGAAAAAACCTTAAACGTTAACAGGTGTTGGCTATTTTCAATGCCGCATTCAACAATGAAATGACTAGCCCAATAGATGGCGGCGGGTAACGGCAACACAACAATTGACCATGCCAAGACACCATAAAATCTGGCATCATTATTCTCAAAATGGCGATTTAACTTTCTTTCAAGCCACGCTGCAATGTTGCCAAAACCAATGAGCGGGTGAAATTTCTTTGGCTCTCCTAGTAGGCTATCTAACAGCAGCGCAAGCGCGATAACCAGCGCCAGATCATATGACTGAATAACGATAAACAGCTGGTTCATGAGTTAAACAGCAGCCAATGATAAATGACGCTGAGTCACACAAAACGACAGCTTAATCATTTTGCCATTGGGATAAAGTGAAAATGCCGATTGTGACGAACTAGCGCCTAATCGATGCATCAAACAGCGCAGTGCCTCACCGTGAAATATCACTAACACGTTACGCTGTGAACTGTGCTGTGCAATAGTGACCAACGCTTCATAAATACGATCTGAACACGCTTGAGCACTTTCTCCATGCTCCATGGACAGAGTAGTAACTTGCTGCAACATTTCATCAAACTCAGGCAGTGACTTTAGTTGCGCAACGTGTTCCCCTTGCCATTGCCCAAGGTTTCTTTCAATGAGTTGTGGCTCGATTTCATAAGGTACACCCAGTGCATTACAACAAACTTTAGCGGTTTCAACGGCTCGGCCAAGTGGCGATGAAATGATCTGCGCTATGTCATATTGCTGTAGTGATGAAGCGAGCTCTTTAGCTTGTCGCTCACCAGCATCGGTTAATGGACTATCAAGATGTCCTTGCAAACGCTGGGTCTGATTCCATACGGTTTCACCGTGCCGGGCTAAGTAGATATTGGTGCTCATGGTTATGTCTATTGGAGGCAGTGGCGAGCAGCATACCCAAATCAACTAACCACTTCAATATATACCCAAGCCACTTGAAGATGCATGTTTTCTACCCGAACTCCCAAAGGGCAAGGCGATAAGCGACCAACCGGCAACTGCTCCTGCGTTGCTCTAGCTCCGGTATCCATACCGTCGTACGTCGTTATAAGATATTTATTAATTTCTACATGGATGTAGAGCATTAGGATAACGCAGGAGCAGTTATCGGGAATGACTTAACGACACATCTTATGCCTAGTATTTGGCACGCTTCTCGACTTGCTGAAATCGAGCATCTTCATGTAGCTTGGGTATATGCTACTTAATTATCGGTAGAACCGACTTAAATTCAGATGTACCTGCTTGCTCAAGCAATTCATAAACCGCCATTTCAACACAGGTATGTTGCGCACCATATTGCAGCATTTTTTGTTTGGCAATCTCAACATTAAACTCAGCACGTGAAGAAATAGCATCGGTGACAACCTCAACATCATAGCGATGTGCCAATAGCCCCCGCACTGTTTGATAGACACAAATATGTGCTTCAATACCAGTCACTAGCCACTGTGTTCTACCGCTATCTTTCATTGCTTTTTCGATTTCAGGTTCACAAAGTGCGTTGAAATGTTGTTTTTCAAAACGCGGGTAATTAGGCAATAAAGAAGCAATGCTATCGACCGTTTTGCCTAATCCTTTTGGGTATTGTTCAAACCAAATAATAGGAATTTTTAATATTTCACAACATTGAATAAGTCGCTCAATATTTGAAAGTACGCTATCGCTGTTATGAACATTCAATGCTAAGGAGCCTTGAACATCAACGACAATCAGTCCACATTTATCACGTGTTAACATAAATATCTCTCTAGAGGCACAGCCTCTAAGCTAGGTTAGAGTCTCTAACCTAGCTTAACTGATTAACTTAGTCTCTACGACGTCTGACTAATCCTCCGACACCAATTAACCCGAGCAATGTCATCAATGACAATGCACCGCTACTTTTTTCTACTTTTTCTGCAATCATAACGACTCGTTGTTGGGCAGGCTGCCGCTGTAAAACGGAGATACGGCTTTGATCGACAAGCTTAGTATTACCGAGCGAATAAGGCGCAGATAACGACGACGCATTTAACAAGCTTTGATCAAACTCTAACGCAACCGTTTGTTGACCTGGTGATAAATAGTACGCCGAGCTACTTTGCATCAATGGCTGCATGGCGCCACTGCTATCTTGACCATATACAATGCCACTTAATGCATAACGACCTTCGCTGGCTACATCCAAATTAATTGATGCGCTCTGTAATGAGGCGCCTTCAATAGTCATTCGGGCTGTCGGAGCGGCGACAGCAAAGGCTAACTTACCATGACGTAATACATGCTTGCCGTTGTCATTCGCTGTTGATTCAACATGTAATTCAAATAGTTGACCACGCATTTCATTTTGCACATATGTTGGCAAATCTACTTGAAACTGATCACCATTAACCACATAGCTCACTTCATTCATTTCACCATTTGGTGCTTTAATAAACGTACGATGAGATGTATTGCTTAATACACTATCGTGATTCGCCATCGTCGCTTTAAAACTCGCCTGACCACCTGCTAGATAAGCTTGCTGATTAGTCACTAGCGACTGTCGATACGCCGATCCCTTTTCTTTAACATTAATGATGTACTTTTGCGTCGGCGCTAGTTGCTGAGAAACACGTAATTGAAATTGTCCCGTACCAGCAGCAGCTGACATTTTAACGGCACTCGAATTTGCTAAAATGCTCGCGGTAGCCATTTGTTCCTGACTTACTCGCTGACTAAATGCTTTTTCAATAAACCGCTTATCTTTACGAAGTTCTAGAAACTGCGGATCTATTGCGTGATTGTCAGGAAGTGGCTGACCAATACTTTGTTTTGCCGACAAACGAATCAAAGATTCAGGTTGGTTCACGTTCAACATTAAGCCGTTATTTAATGTTTCTCCATCAACTTCCAGCCAATACTCATCGCTTACCGATTGAAGACCAAACTGCGGTTGCAGATCAGAATTGATAGCTTGGCTAAAATGAACAGGTTGCTTTTCAATAGTCGCTTCTAGTACAGGTAAATGAACCAGTTGTGATGATTTAGGCGCTAGCGAAGGCGCTTGAGATGTTGCTTGTAATGCCGCAGAAAACGTAACGCTGCTTAAGATCACTAATGACAATGTAGATAATTTCATGGCTTATTCCTTAAATATCGTTACGAATGATGACATCGAGATTAAAACAATCGCGGCGACTTTGTTGATGACTCAGAGGCTCACCACCCTTTGTACGTTGCTTATCAACAAACCATGTACTACCTGCACCACTTTGTGACGAACAATTTAAAAACCCGTCTGAGCAAGAATCTAACCAATTTTGCGTTGTTTCTAAGGCCACTTGATATTGATAACCCGCACAATAACTGTCGCCATCCCAAAAAGCTGAATCAACATCAGAGCCAACAATTGCTTTGAATGTTTTTGGCAGAGCAGGACGACCAGATGTGCCATATAAGAAGTTCTGATTGTAATGAGCCATCCAACTCACTTGTTGTTGCTTCACCGCATCAGAGCCATAGCCAAGTAACCAACCTAACGAACTTTCAAAAGCATTGCCTTGATGAACAGCATCCGCTAACGGCGTACCTAAACTTGAAGGCGCTATCGCAATTACTTTGTCGATTGCCGTTACAATCGCTGGATAACGACTGTCATAAGTTAGATTAGACATGATCCAACGAATCACATTACCGCCATTTGAGTGGGTAATAATGATCATCTCATCAATGCCTTTATCATTGATAAAGGTGGTTAACTGCGCTGCTAAACATCCAGCGGCCTTTTCATTCCACATAAATTGATCAAAATCGCAATTGACGACGGTATAGAGCGATTGATTATTAAGACCTCGTTTAACTGAATTAACAAAATCTCCTGTCCAGTAGTCGTTATAAGCATCTGTTTGGGAGCCTGTGCCGTGCACAAATGCGATACCTTTATTGGCTATCGCTGGCAAACTCACCATTGCCAACACAACAAACAACGTCGATAATATTCTTCTCATGATGTTTCCTTTTATTATTATTTTATGCATGGTCGAACCTCCGACCTTTATTTTGCAACATTTTTTTAACATTAAGAATTTTCGTTTGCAAGCGTGTTTTTATTGCTAAAAATGGTAGTGAGGAAGAAAAATAGTTAAACGTTGTATTAAGTATTTACTCTAATTGAGATAAGATAATAAGCTATTTAGGCACTAGTGATATTAAACATCTGAGCTGTTATGTTTAGACAACTGTTCAACCAGTCTAAAAATTATTTTGTCACTAACAATAAAAGTGTGACGAATACAAAAAAAGCGATTAATATTATTAATTCGCGCAGCAACTTATCAATAGTAGCTTGCCATGCTAAAGTAAAAAAAATGGATAAAAGTAACTATTAATGACTAAAGAAATATCAGTCCTGGTAGAACAGGCTCAAGCTTTATGTGTTGAACGCGGTGCTCGTTTTACCACTGCTCGTAAAAAAGTATTGGAACTTATGTTGATTCATGGAGGCGCTGTTAGTGCATATGATCTACTTGATAGCCTCAAAGAAACTGACACTAGCGCAAAACCTCCAACAATATACCGTGCATTAGACTTCTTGCTTGAACAACATTTTATACATCGAGTAGAGTCACAAAATGCATTTATTGCGTGTAATCATTTTACCGACAATCATCAACTGCAATTATTTATATGTGAGCGATGCAAAGAAGTGCAAGAATTGCATTCACCGCAGATCCAGCAGTCGCTAAATGAACAAGCAAGATTGAACGATTTTTTAATTCACAGTCAAACTGTTGAAGCCCGTGGCCTTTGCCACAATTGCCGACAAGATTAAACTTTATACACTAAGGAAGTATTAAAAAAATGAATGTTGATTTTATCAATCCGTTTTTAGACTCATTACTTAATGTTCTAAAAACAATGGCGAGCACTACATTAAACCCAGGTAAACCAGCGCTCAAGAAAAATGCGGTTGCACATGGTGACGTGTCAGGGCTTATTGGCATGATTGGACCAAGTACAAAAGGTTCACTGTCAATTTCTTTTGAGGAATCTCTCGCCCTAAAAATTATGCATCGCATGCTTGGTGAGTCTCCTGCAGAAATTAACGAAGAAGTCACTGATATGGTTGGTGAAATCACCAATATGGTAACAGGTGGTGCGAAGAACTTACTCGGTGAAAAAGGTTATGAGTTTGATATGGCGACGCCTGTTGTTGTATCTGGAAAAAATCACAGCATCAGCCATTTATGTGATGGCACAAAAATCATGATCCCATTTACTTCTGATGATGGTAATGCAGTTATTGAAATTTGTTTCGATTAACCAAGTCATTGCTTTTCATTTCAATATAGCGGCTCACGAGCCGCTTTTTTATTACTCAATTTCTCACGTTTGCCAATAACATAGTCAATGTGACAAAAACGTGAACTTATTTTTTTCTTGTTTTTCCATAACTTAGCCAAAATAACACTAACACTCACGTTAATACATAAAGCAATGATATTGATTATCATTTGTTTAACTGTAGAATGATGAAAAATTTTAGTCTTACTTACTATTAATGGAAGTTAAAAATGTTCAAATCAAAACCTAGTGTTATTGCAACTGCAGTTCTTCTTTCTCTTGGTTTAAGTGCCTGTGGTGGTAGCTCAAACAGTTCGACGCCAGCGCCAACTCCAGCTCCTACACCAACTAATACAGCGCCAACAGCTGTTGCATTATCAGCTAACGAAGTTGCTGAAAATGACGTAGCTGCGACTATCGGCGCTTTAACAGCAACCGATGCCGATTCAGGTGACACTTTCACTTATACAGTTGATGATGAACGTTTCGAAGTATCTGGTAGCGATCTAAAGTTAAAAGCTGATACTTCATTGAACTATGAAGTTGTAAGCAGCGTGCCACTAAAGGTAACGGTGACTGATAGCTCAAACAACACATTCGTTCAAGATTTAACAGTAAATGTTACAGATAGCATGGGTGTTCAAGCTGTTATTGATGATTTAGGTGACCTCCCTAAAAACTATGCATTTACTAGCAAATTCGATGCAGCTAAAAGCAGTGTTAGCCATTCAGGTCAAGCAGCGCGTCATGTACTGATCAGTCAATTAAATAGCTATATTGGCAACGATATTGAAAAAGCAGGCCTAGCAAAAGATATCAAAGATGGTGTGATAACTTCTGGCGCTGAAGCAAAAGCAAAATTAATGCGCATGTATGCATCAACAGAAGCACAATGGGATGAAGACGCTGATGACGTTTTAACATTCACAACAACACCAACGGCCAAACAAACAACATTACGAGAAATCAGCAGTTCACATAAAAACCTGCAAGGAAAAATTGCAGGTCAAGATGGCGCAGATTCAACTCAATATAAAGACTGGACAAAAGAATTAGTTGGTTGGAACGAAAAAGGTTCAACGACTCCAGATGGCGTTGTTATTGCTTTAATTGATCAACTTGCCGCTAACGTTCAAACTCAGATTGATGGGACTGCACGTAAAGACATTATTGACGCGCCAATCACTAAATTATACATCCAAGAAGATGGTACAGACATTAAGCAGCTGCTTCAAAAGTTCATCTTAGGCGCGGTGGCATACTCACAAGGTACAGATGACTATTTAGATCACGCGACAGATGGAAAAGGCTTAAAGTCTGATAACGTAGATCAAGATAAAGGCACAAAAGCTTACACTTCAATGGAACACCAATTTGATGAAGGCTTTGGCTATTTCGGCGCCGCACATAACTACACGACTTATACTGATTTAGAGATCCGTGCTAAAAGTGGCCGCGATGAATTTAAAAATGGCTACAACGATATCGATGCCGATGGAAAAATCGACCTTACCGGTGAAATTAATTTTGGCAATTCAACCAATGCAGCAAAGCGTGATTTAGGTACAGTCGGTAATACCAATGCAACGGATTACACAACGCAAGCATTTAACGCATTTGTGACTGGCCGTGCAATTATTAACAATGCTGTTACGCGTGATTTAACAGCAGATGAACTAACCACGTTATTAGAACAGCGCGACATTGCTGTATTAACATGGGAAAAGGCAATTGCTGCAACTGTTGTTCATTACATCAATGATACAAATGCTGATTTAGACAAACTAGGCGCAACAGATTACACATCAGCTAATTTTTCTGATTTAGCAAAACACTGGTCTGAATTAAAAGGTTTCTCATTGAACCTACAATTTAATCCTCACAGCCCAATGACAGCTGAGAAATTTGCTTCATTACAGGGATTTATTGGCATGAAGCCAGTATTAACGAAAGATGAAGTAGCGGCTTACAAAGCTAAACTTGCTTCTGCTCGTACCCTACTACGTGAAGTTTACAACTTTGACGCGGATAACGTTGAAAACTGGTAGATACCTATAAACCACATTTAACAGTGGTTTATAAGACATAACGAAAAGGCCTGTATATTTCACATATTCAGGCCTTTTTCATGCCAATAATTTGATTAAAAACAATGATAATTCTTATCATTTGTGCTTAAATATAGCCAATTTGAGTCATCATTGCTCAATCGACTTTTTGATTGAATCTAAACGACTCGACTATCACTTGCATGACTCTGGAAATTCTATGAATCGACGTAATAATTCACTGCGCCAGCTAGTCGCTGTTGCTGCATTAACTTCTTTAGTGGCTTGTTCTGAAAGCTCTAGTAGTAAAGCAGGCTCTGACTTTGGCGACACTACGCCTACCACACCAACGCCTCCGCCAACGAATACTTTTAATCAACAAGCGTTACTGGCTAATATTGTCGATAATATTATTACTCCGACTTACCAACAGTTTGAAACACATGCAACTAATCAGCATCAAGCGATTAGTGACTATTGTGGTTTAGAAAAAGACTTCACAAGCGGCGATGATCGCCAACCTCTAACTGACTTATTAACCACTGCTCAAAGCCAATGGTTAACGACTATCAACCAGTGGCAATTAGCCGAAGTAATGCAAATTGGTCCGCTGACAGTCAACTCATCAACGCTTAGAAATAATATCTATTCATGGCCAGTTGTGAGCTATTGTGGCGTCGATCAAGACGTGATGTTTTTCCGTGCAGGCAACATTAATTCAACGCCTTACGATATTACAAACCGTACAGCAACAAGACGCGGTCTTGATGCGGTTGAATACCTGCTTTATAACAGCTCATTTGATCACAGTTGTAGCACGACAAAACCAATTCTAGAAACATGGCCTGATCTATCTGAGCAAGAAAAACGCGTAGCGCGCTGTAATTTTGCAACTGAAGTGGCTGACGATATTGCTAATAGTGCGAAATCTCTCAACCAACAGTGGGCAACATACGCAACGACATTAAAAACAGCTGGCGAAGCCGGTAATGACTTTGCTGATGTTCATGATGGTGTTAACGCGGTTAGTGACGCACTATTTTATTTAGACAAAATGGTAAAAGACAGCAAGATTGGCACACCATTAGGACTATTTAGCAATAGTTGTGGTGGTGTTGGCAGTGTATGTGTTGCCGATGTAGAGTCGCCACTAAGCGCTCAATCAGTCAGCCATTTAATTCAAAACCTTACCGCATTTAAACAGATTTTCACAGGTCAAGGTACTGACTCCGCCAATACCATTGGTTTTGACGATTACTTGATTGATGTTGACGACAAAGCAACCAGCGATGCCATTATCGCAAGTACTCAACAAGCAATAGATGATCTAACAGCTTATCAACAAAACCTTGCAGCTCAACTTAACGACGATGCGGCTATTGTAGAAACAAGCCATGGCAAAGTTAAGGCTGTTTCTGACAAGCTAAAAACTGACTTTATTAATTCGCTGGCTCTGAAATTACCAGCGACATCTGCCGGCGATAACGACTAATAGAGAATCTCATGAAAAAATTACTACTTAGCGCTATTGTCGCATCCATTGTTCACGGCCATGCAACGGCTGCTGACACTGACACAAAGAAAAAAACAGTCAATGAAAAGCACGTTGAAAAGATACGTATTCTAGGTTCAACAGACGGTTTACGGACCGACGCTGGCTCAGCAACATTCATTGATGAAGCAGAATTAGAAAAGTTTGAATATGATGATATCAACCGTATCCTAGCTAAAGTACCTGGGGTGAATATCCGTCAAGAAGATGGTTACGGTTTACGTCCAAACATCGGTTTTCGTGGCGCGACACCAGAGCGCAGTAAAAAGATTGCGTTGATGGAAGATGGTATTTTAATCGCACCAGCCCCCTATTCTGCATCTGCCGCTTACTATTTCCCTCAGGTAAGCCGCATGACTGGCGTAGAAGTATTTAAAGGACCCGCATCAATTAAGTATGGTCCAAATACCGTTGCTGGCGCGCTTAATTTAACGACCCGCGCTATCCCAAATGACAGTGAAGGCGGTTTAGATATCGCAGCTGGCAGTGATGGCTACAAGAAATATCACGTCCATTATGGCAATACCAATGGTGACTTTGGCTACCTAATTGAAGCATTAAATGTCAGTGCTGATGGTTTTAAAGAACTTGATAGTGGCGATGACACTGGCTTTGATAAAAACTCGTTCATGGCGAAGTTTAATTATGACTTGTCTACGGATAGTCTAAATCAACTTGTTGAATTAAAGTTAGGTTACGACGATGAATTATCTCACGAAAGCTATGTCGGGTTAACCGATGCTGATTTCGAGAAAACACCTAATCGTCGCTACTCAGCATCACAAAATGATCTGATGGATTGGGAGCACAGCAATGCTCTGTTCACCCATTACATGGAAACGAATGAGTTTTCACTAACGACTCGCGCTTATTACAACAAGTTTGAACGCTCATGGAACAAACTAAACGGATTTAATTTCGATAACCGTTTAGAAGATATCATTGCCGATCCAACCAATACTATCTATGCCGACTTTGTTGAAGTGTTAAAAGGCGAAAGAGATAGTGAAAATTCGCGTGAAAACCTTGTTTTAGGTGACAATGCTCGTGAATACTACTCATGGGGTATCCAATCAGATCTCACGAAATCTCTTAAGATTGCAAATATTGAGCATCAATTAGAGATGGGGATTCGCTATCACGTAGATGAAATAGAACGCAAACATACTGTTGATTATTTTGCGATGACAAATGGCCAATTAGTAAAAACAACAACCAATGAGCCAGAAAAGACCACATTTAACACAGAAGAATCAAAAGCATTATCTGTCTATATCCAAGACACCATTACGCTTGATGCACTGACGATTACGGCTGGTGTGCGTGGTGAATACATTGATTCAACGTATCAAAATACCTTCAAGGCCAATGATTGGTTAACCAAAGAAAGCCGCATTTGGTTGCCAGGCGTTAGCGCTTTTTACAAGCTTAATAACCAATTAGGCTTCTTGATGGGCGTTAACAAGGGTTATGTGCCAACCAGCCCACAGCAAGATCCGCAAATCAAACCTGAAGAAAGTGTTAACTATGAATTAGGTCTTCGTTATAGCGATGATGCAACCAACGCTGAAGTCGTGGCATTCTTTAATGATTACAGCAATTTAAAAGAGAGTTGTACTTTCTCAGCGTCAGCGAACTGTAACGTCGTTGATACTGAATATAATGCTGGGGAAGTTGATATCTATGGCTTAGAGGCGACAGCCAGTCATACCATTACGTTAACTGACAATTTAGATCTACCATTAAGCGCTGTTTACACCTACAGCCAATCAGAGTTTAAAGAAAGCTTTGTTTCTGATTTTGCGTTGTGGGGCGATGTAACTGCAGGTGATGAAGTACCTTATTTGGCTGAGCATCAAATTACACTTACGGCTGAATTGACTAATAATAATTGGCAAGCCGCCGTATTAGTAAAATACATCGGCGAAATGAAAGAAGCCGCTGGCACTGGTGTAAACTTTGAAGGTGTAAATACCGAGGCGTTAACAGTCGTCGATTTCTCTGGCAGTTATGATATTAATAATGGCGAACACGGTAGCGTTTATTTAAAAGTCGACAACATTTTTGAAGCTGTTGAATCGGTTAGTCATCGTCCGTATGGCGCTCGTCCAAGTAAACCGCGTCAAGCAGTGCTTGGCTACAAATACGCGTTCTAAGTAACCTATTAGGCACTAAACCACTTAGTGCCTTTTATTTTTATCATGTTAGATGCCCTACTCACCCCATTACTAGTCACTGGCGAATTAATCGCAACCTATTTAGTGGATGCTAATCAACGTATTTACTGGCTTTATTGTGTTATTGCCGTTGTGATGGCGGTCATGGTGTTTCATGCCAAAAAACTGTCCTATAAAGCGTTATTATCACCTCAAATTTGGTGGCATCAGTCAGCTCGCCATGATTATGTGATTTTCTTTATTAACCGTTTGCTAAAAACACTTGGAGTTATTCCAGTATTACTTGTCATGGCACCGTTTGCTATCGGCTTTTCTGGATGGTTAGAAGATGTTTTTGGTGCTCAAACGTTTTTAGATTTTCCTAGCTGGTTAATCATCGGAATATTCACATTAGTGCTCTTTGTTATAGACGATTTTACACGTTTTTTATTGCACTACTTACTCCATAAAATTCCCTTTCTGTGGGAGTTTCATAAAGTTCATCACAGTGCAAAGGTACTTACTCCGATAACTATATATCGATCGCACCCAGTTGAGAGTTTACTTTATAGTGCGCGCATGATCTTGAGCCAAGGGATCGCGGTTGGCATTTGTTATTACTTTTTTGGCCCAACGTTATCGATGTTTGATGTGCTCGGCGCTAATGTCTTTGTATTTGCATTTAATATAATGGGATCTAATTTGCGCCACTCTCATGTGTGGCTAAGTTGGGGAGAAAATTTAGAGAACGTATTTATTAGTCCAGCACAGCATCAAATTCATCACAGTGACAAACGTATTCATATAGATTGTAATTTCGGTTCAGCGTTAGCAATTTGGGATAAACTATTTGGATGTTTGATTTTAGCGAATACCGTTACATCTCCAAAAGACATTGCTTTCGGTTTAGGTAAAAGCTTCAAAGAACACGATAGCTTACTAAGTGTCTACCTAAAACCTTGTATTAATGCCATAAAATTACTAATTACTCCATTACTAAAACTAATCAAATCAACTCGTTAAAATAAAGCTTAATCTTTCTTGATCTAGATCAATCGATATATACCTTGGTGTACTATTCTAGCGCGCTCCAACATCGTAACCTTATAAAAGTATCATTCTTTAATCTTACCAATGTAGTTAGTGCGGTAATGGAAGCATTAAAATTGTCATGGAGTGCCAATGAAATTTACGTTAAAAACCAAGCTCACGTTATCGTTTTCGCTGATTGTTACCATCATCTTAGCAACCGCCATTTTTAACTTGTATGCAGTGAATCAAGTATCAAAAACACAGCATCGCATTACCGATTATCGCATTGAAACGGTTAACGCTGAAAAAGAAATTAAAAATGGGATTAATCAATCATTGGCAGCCCTTAGGGGATATATGATCCTTGGTAGCGATGCTGAAAAAGCTCAACAAATGAAAAATAATCGCCAACAATCATGGAAAAATATTGCTAATGGAATGGCGATATTAAAACAAGGTGCATCTCACTTATCTACTGAAGATCAACAACAGCTTAAAACATTGGAAAGCTTGTTAGCAGAATTTAAAGATGCCCAACAATCAGTTGAAGACATCGCACAGGCACCGAATAACATTCCAGCTTATCAATTAATGCTCGATAAAGCCGTTCCAACAGCTGACGCATTGTTACAATCTATTACCTACGTCATTAATGTCGAATCGCAACTTCCTGCTACAGCGCAGCGAAAAACACTACTCAAATTACTTGCTGATTCTCGCGGCTCATTAGCTACCGGGCTTGCCAGTATTCGTGCGTATTTATTATCAGGAGATGAAGCGTTCAAAGAGCAATTTGACAGTAAATGGGTTGTTAACACACAACGTTTTAACGTGATTAATAGCAGTTATAAGGAACTATTTACCCCTGAGCAAGCGCAAGATTGGGCAGATTACTCCGACGCTAGAAAAGCGTTTGAAAGCCTGCCTAAGCAAATGTTTAATTTGCGTAGTGGGAATGACTGGAATAAAGCGAACTATTTGCTGGGCACCGAAGCGGCTCCACGCGCTAAAAAATCGTTATCTATTTTAAAAAATATCGAACGTCATGAAGATGACGCCCTACATGCTGATATCGCCATTCTTAACGATTTATCTTCCGGTCAAAATACAGCAATAATAATGAGTAGTATTGCCTCTGTTATTGTTGCTTTAATTGTTGCATTTATTTTTTCAAAGGACTTGCTAACACGATTAGAGCCTATTTTAACGAAGTCAAAAGCAATCACTAATAATGACTTATCAACACCCTCAATTATTCCTAAAGGCAATGACGAGCTAACCGAGCTCACTAATGCTGTAAACGCAATGAATGAATCGCTAACGAGCACCATTCGTATGACAGCTGATACGATGAAAGATACATCGATTCAGGCAGACTCAATCTATAATGCCAATGCGAACATGTCAGACAATATCGGCCAACAAACGGATCAAATGAGTTTAATAGCCTCGGCAATTGAAGAGTTATCAGCGTCAGCTAATGAAGTGTCTAGCAACAGTACACAAGCCTCTGAAACAGCTCAAGTGTCTTACCAAACTGCTGTTAATGGTGGGGAAATTGTTGACAATTCGCTTAATCAAATGAATAAGATAAGTGCTGCATTTGATGATAGCGCTGGCGCAATTGAAGAATTAAGCCAACAGAGTCAGCAAATTGGTGAGATCTTAAGTGTTATTCACGGCATTGCCGAACAGACTAATTTGCTCGCTCTTAATGCAGCCATTGAAGCGGCACGTGCCGGAGAACAAGGCCGCGGGTTTGCCGTTGTTGCTGATGAAGTTAGACAACTTGCGAGTCGCACCACTCAAGCAACATCAGATGTTGAGACATCGATTGATCAAATTAGACAACATACACAAGTTGCTGTTTCAAGCATGAACGTTGGCCGAGAACGCGTTTCTAAAGGGATTGAAGACTCTCAATCTGTCGCTAATATACTGCAACAGATTATCAGCCAAGCAAGTGAAGTATCGCAGCAAATTGAAAACATTGCAGAAACCGCTAAACAGCAATCAACAGTGACTCATGAAATTGCATCAAACTCAGATCACGCATCACGAATGTCAAAGGAAGTAAGTCAAAGTATTTCAGAGGTTGTAAGTTTATCTGAAAGTGTGTCCAAAACAACACAACAAAATGCCCTACAACTTAGTGAAATGATTGGCTAGCGGCTAAAAACTAAATTATCAATCAGCCGTGCAAATCCTAATTGCGCGGCAGCTAAAATAACCAGCTCTTTATCTTCATTGGTTGGTTTTGAAAGGTTATCAGCCCGCTGCACATGGAAATAGTCCGTTATAAATAACGACTCGTTCATTGTCTGTGTCGCTTTATTAACGGCTTTTTCAATAGCCATTCCATCACGAATATCTTGTGCTAACTGTTGCATCGTTTGGTATAACAACGGAGCGACTTCAAGCTCTTGAGGCGTTAAATAGCCATTGCGTGAACTCTTAGCTAACCCTTGTTCTGTACGTACGGTATCACAGCCAACAATCTTAATATCAAGTGATAAGTCTTCCACCATTAAGCGGATTACCTGTAGCTGTTGATAATCTTTACTACCAAAACAAGCAACATCAGGCGTAACCAAGTTAAAAAGCTTATTGACAATGGTCGCTACACCGCGAAAATGCCCGGGACGCGAAGCACCACAAAATACATCACTAATTCCCGGCACTTCAACAAAAGTTTGTACATCAAGTCCTTTGGGATACATGATCTCTGGGGTTGGTGTAAATAGCATATCAACACCTTCATTAATAAGCTGTTCGCTATCTTCTTCAAGTGTACGCGGGTAGTTAGTTAGATCATCAGGATTATTAAACTGCATCGGATTAACAAAGATACTGACCACGATTTTAGACGCATGCTTTTTAGCTTCAGTCACCAAACTAATATGACCTGAATGTAAGTTACCCATTGTTGGCACAAAGGCAATGGTTTCACCAGCCTGTTTCCACGCTTTAATTTGCTGACGTAATTCGCTTTTTGATGATACTACTATCATGGTTTTCTCTAACTAAAATTGATTTTTATATCGAAGATATGAATTGTATTGGCACACTTTTTAGACCTACGTTTTTCACAATTACAATAGGAATAAGCACGGTGGAGGCGCTATATATTTTTATAGGAAATACATCCGTGTATTTCCTTCGCTTGACAGAGTAAAGGCTAATCGAAGCTATGCTCTTTCCCCGGGAAGCTGCCATTGCCCACTTCTTCAACATAGGCTGAAATTGCCTTGTGAATATCACCGGTTTGTACCATATAGTTCTTAGAAAACTTAGGAATATATCCCGAAGAGATGCCTAACAAATCGTGCATTACTAAAATTTGGCCATCACACTCAATACCCGCACCAATACCAATAACTGGAATTGATAACGCTTCACTTAAACGTTTTGATAAAGCCGTTGGAATACACTCAACAACAAGTAATTGTGCACCAGCGGCTTCAACAGCTAATGCCTCTTCAACAATTAAATCGGCCTGTTCGTTTTCGCGTCCTTGAACTTTATAACCACCAAACACATTAACTGATTGTGGTGTTAAACCAAGGTGTGCACACACCGGAATTCCACGTTCAGTGAGACCTGCGATAGTGTCTAACAACCATTTTCCGCCTTCTAATTTAACCATGTTAGCGCCAGCTTTCATGATTTTAGCGGCATTATCCCACGCTTGCTGTGGTGTTGAATAACTCATAAATGGCATATCACCAATGACTAATGAGCCATTGTTACCCGCGGTTACACAACGGGTGTGATAACAAATATCTTCAACAGTAACCGGAATTGTCGAATCACTGCCTTGCAACACCATACCTAATGAATCACCGACTAAGATAACATCAACGCCTTGTTCGCTAATAATGCCAGCAAAACTTGCATCGTAAGCTGTTAGCGCTGAAATCTTAATACCTTCACTTTTCATTTTGGCTAATTTAGCCCCAGTGGTATTCTTTTTCATCCTATCCTCGATACGCTACGCGTTGTCAATTATTTCAAGTCCATTACGTGGACATGCTTGAATAAGCTGCGTCAAAGCAACTCCGTCAGAAAGCGTTAAATCTGGTGAGATCTCAAACAGCGGATATAACACAAATTCACGCTCTCGCATGCCGTAATGTGGCACAGTTAAGCGTGGATGATCAATAGTCGAATCATCTATAAGTAATATATCTAAATCTAATGTACGCGGTCCCCAACGTTCGTCTTTACGAACACGCCCTTGATGTAATTCGATATGCTGCAATGCGTCGAGTAATTTAATTGGCGTTAATTGAGTCTCTAATTTAGCAACAGCGTTCACATAGTTAGGTTGATCGCTTGGTCCCATTGGCTTAGAACCATAAAGCGATGAGACGTTAGTCAGTTGCGTTTTATCAATGTGAGATAACGCTGCAATGGCTTGCTTCGCCTGCGCAATGGGTTCACCAAGGTTACTACCAATACCGATATAACAGGTGGCCATATTAAGTAGGCTTATTCTTTGGTGCTCGGCGACGACGTTTTGGTCCATTGACTTTACGTACCATGTCTCGTTGCACTTCTTCAGTCGAATGTTGGAACGTTGTCCACCACTGGGCTAGCTCAGCAACTTTGCCACCTTCTATTTCACCGCGTACCAGCAATAAATCATAACCAGCACGGAATTTAGGGTGAGTTAATAGCTTAAATGCTCGCGCGCCACTGCGACGTGGTAAGCGTAATTGTAAGCTCCACATATCACGAGCCATAGCAGAAAATCGTTTAGGAATTGATACGCTTTTACAATGAAGATCGCAAACTTCATTCATGGCAACCATCATGGCATCATAATAATCTAAGCCAGATTCGGTCATGACAGTTTGCGCTTCACGCTCAATTGGGTACCACAAGAATGCAGCAATCATAAAAGCAGGTGTAACGCGCTGATCGTTGGCAATACGATTATCAGTATTACTACAAACAAGTTGCATCAATTGATCTTCTTTGCCACCAGCATTATCTTCTAACAACTCAGCTGCTAAAGGAAATAACGATTCAAACAAATGATACTCGTTAAGCATTTTATAG
>OJBM01000195.1_pt1 | contig 24541 bp, 21 predicted proteins | sample 1591061 | NCBI WGS metagenome assembly OJBM01 (sample SAMN05416872, study PRJEB24817) | seawater metagenome | isolation source: Sea water | place: Canada:Atlantic | collected 2013-11
CGCCAATACCTTCATAACGCGCAGCAATAACAAATAAATCATTATTGCGTACTTCCAGTTTTACTGTGTGATCAGGTTTCTTAAGTTTAACGCCTAGCGATGGGTAATGTTGATTTAAACCACCACCAACATATCGTTCAACTTCATTTGATGTAAAATCATGATTACCAGCGCGCTTAACACGAACACAAAATGTCTTACCTTCAATAGAATCAGCAACTAAAGGCGCAACGGTTTCATAGATAGAATGTACGTCTGTAAAGCTGTGTTGAGTCACTTGCAAAATATGCGCAATACCCGGAATACACTGCATGGCATCAACTAAGCGGGCAATGTTTTCATCGCTATCGTTACTGGTATTAACATTTAATTTATCCCAGTCTAGTTGCGCTGTGACTGTATCATCAAAACGGCGCAATACATTGCGCACGTTCGAGTTAAGTAGTTTACAAAAACGTTTACGAACTGATTTACTTTTGATAGTAATTTCAGGGTAAAACTTAAGGATAAATTTCATGAGTCATGCCACTTGCCGTTTATTTGGCGCGCATTATACATAAAGGGCGAGCATAGCAGAAGTTATAAGCTGTGAAATGTGATGATGTTCGTTAGATAATGCGCATAAAAAAAGGGAAACGAAGCGCTTCCCTTTTTATTAACCCTATTCAGTTAAACCAATCTTCTTAGATTCTTTTGCCTTACCTTGCATGATAGCAATTTCAACACGTCTATTTCGGCGTTGAGAAAGTATGTCAGTACCATCGGTTAATGGCTTCATGTCAGCTAAACCAACAACCTGTAATCTCGTCGGATTAAAGTTTCTAACTTTTACCAATTCATGAGCAACCGCCACAGCACGTAAACTCGACAACTCCCAATTCGATTTATAGAGCTCGGTATGTAGCTGATCACTGTCAGTATGCCCGGAGACTGTAATTTCACCTGGAATGTCAGCAAGCAGCTCACCAACTTTGGTAATGACAGGCACAAAACGCGGCTGTAAATTAGCAGAGCCTGACGGAAATGATCCTTTCTCACGGATCCGAATAATAATTTGCTGACCGAGCGATTCTATTTCAATAGCCCCGTCTTCAATTTGCTCTTCAAGCTTTTCAGCCATTTTCTTGAGCTCTTGATTTGTTTCCTCTTGAGCCGCAGATTTTTCTGCATCAGATGGACTATCAGCAGCCGCAGCAGCGCCTCGCTGGTCGCCACGCTGTTGCTCTTTACCACCAGAATTAGCATCTTCGCCGGCTTGAAAATCAATCTCGCGTTGAGTTACTTCAGCAGTTTGCTGGTTAATTATTTCTATGGGCGTTGGATCTGGACGTCCAGGACGAAACTCTTGTGCAATAACACTGGTTCCTTTTGGAATATCTTTTACTTCAATTTTGTTTTGAACACCAAAAGCGTATTTCATCGAGCCTGCGATTTGCTTAAATTTAAGCACATCCATTTCAGACATTGCTAATAGCAATACAAAGAAACACATTAACAGTGACATCAGATCGGCGAACGTTCCCATCCAAGCAGGCAAGCCTTCTGGAGGACAATCGGGACATTTAGGGCAATCATCGCTCATAATTACTCCTCAGGCGCCGGACGTTTACCTTCAGCAATATAGTTTTGCAGCATTCCTTCGATAACACGCGGATTTTGACCATCTTGGATAGCCAAAATAGCATCTAAAATAAGCGTTTGATTAAGTGCTTCTTCACCACCACGTAAACTCAATTTTTCACTAACAGGTAGCGCTATTAAGTTTGCAAGCATTGCACCGTACATGGTTGTTAACAACGCAACTGCCATTGCAGGACCGATAGCTTTAGGATCATCCATGTTTTGCAGCATTGCTACCAAACCGATTAAGGTACCAATCATGCCCATCGCAGGGCCAACATCACCTAACGACTTGAAGAAACCGGCACCCGCTTTATGGCGCTCTAGCGTTAAATCAATATCCTTGCCTAATGCCGCTTTCACCACATCAGCTTCATGGCCATCAACCAGCATATCAATGCCCTTTTGCATGAAAGGACTTGGGATCTCCGCTTCTTCGAGTGCTAAAAAGCCACCTTTTCGCGCAGCATCAGCCAATTCAACGGCCTTGGCAATTAAATCTTGTGGGTCATCTAATTTAAGCATGAAAGCCTTACCGAATACTTTACCAGCACCGACAAATTGCCCCATAGAATACATCATCATTACAACAAAAGGAGAACCACAAAATACGATTAGAACAGACGGCACATCGATAAACATGCCTAAATCACCACCTTGCATCATGGCCATTACGATCATACCAAACGCACCAATCATGCCTATTAATGTAGCTAAATCCACTGAACCTCTCCTGTGACAAATCTTATTGCAATATCTATCTATTGCGAGATAAATTGCTAAAACATAACAAATTAGAATCTACATCCATCATATCGGAACATAACATGATTTGTTTAGTGTTTTTATTAAAAATTATCGAATTAACCACCTGTACGCCTAAATAATTGAAAACATCGATGAAGTGGGCTAAGGTTGCGCGAAATACTCCATTAGGACGTTGAAATGGCCAGCAAGAAAATAGAAAACATGAGCTTTGAAGCGAGCGTTGAAGAACTTGAGACAATAGTTCAGCAACTTGAGCAAGGCGATTTACCGCTAGACAAGGCACTTAGTCAGTTTGAACGAGGTATAGGGCTGGCGCGTAATGGTCAACAAAAGCTACAAGGTGCACAGCAAAAAGTAGATATTTTAATGGCTAACAATGGCGAATCAACGCTAACGCCTTTTGACAATTCTCAGGAAAACTAGTGCCTGTCGTTCAAATTCATCAAAATCAGCAGCGAGTTAATGATTTTTTAGCTGCTGCGCTGTCTCAAATTGAAATCAATGAACCGCGACTTCATCAAGCAATGAATCATGGGTTACTCTTAGGCGGGAAACGCATTAGGCCTTTCCTTGTTTATGCGGTTGGCGAAATGTTTGGAGTCGAGAAAGGTCAATTAGATAATGCGGCTGGCGCCATTGAGTCTATCCATGCCTATTCATTAATTCATGACGATTTACCAGCGATGGACGATGACGCGTTGCGTCGTGGTCAGCCAACTTGTCATATCGCTTTTGATGAAGCGACAGCTATTTTAGCTGGCGATTCATTACAAACACTCGCTTTTGAATTAATTGGCCAAGCACCGCAAAATGCTGAGCAACGCCTTGAAATGATGCAATGTCTTGCAAAAGCGAGCGGATATCAAGGAATGTGTGGTGGCCAAGCACTAGATTTAGCCGCCACTAATAAACAAGTGTCATTAGTACAATTGGAGAGAATACACCGCTTAAAAACAGGTGCTTTAATATGTGCTGCCGTCGAATTAGGGGCTATTGCCGCTAACGCAAATCGAACTCATCGAGAGCTACTTAACACTTTCGCACAGAACATTGGTCTAGCATTCCAAGTTCATGATGACATTTTGGACGTAATTGGCGATACTGAGACCTTAGGCAAGCCTCAAGGCTCTGATGAAGCCGCAAATAAAAGCACATATCCAGCTTTATTAGGACTTGAATCAGCACAAGACAAAGCCAAACAGCTGATTGAGCAAGCAATTTCTTCGTTAAAAGCATTGCCATTTGATAGCACATTATTACAAGCGTTCGCTCGATATATTATTGCGCGTAACCAATAAAAAAGAATTATAAATAAATTTATGAGCGTAGATATTTCACAATTTCCATTGTTAGCGTTAGCCAATACGCCACAGGAACTTCGTCAACTGCCACAAACTAATTTAACGCAACTTAGCGATGAATTACGTAGCTACCTATTGAAAACCGTAAGTAAGTCCAGTGGTCATTTAGCATCTGGACTAGGTACGGTTGAACTTACAGTTGCATTGCATTACGTATTTAACACGCCAAAAGATCGTATTGTGTGGGACGTTGGTCATCAAGCCTACCCTCATAAAATTTTGACTGATCGTCGCGACCGTATGCACACTATTCGCCAAAAGGATGGATTACACCCTTTCCCAAATCGTAAAGAAAGTGAATTTGACACCTTTACCGTAGGCCATTCAGGCACATCCATTAGTGCTGCACTAGGAATGGCTATTGCGGCAGAAAAAGAAGGGCTTGATCGAAAAGTCGTTGCCGTGATCGGCGACGGTGCAATCACAGGCGGCATGGCTTTTGAAGCGATGAACCACGGTGGTTCAATTGACAAAGACATGCTCGTTATTCTGAATGATAACGAAATGTCGATTTCAGAAAATGTCGGTGCATTAAACAATCATTTGGCTAAATTATTAACAGGTCAAATGTACACGTCGATCCGCGAAGGTGGTAAAAAGTTGTTATCTGGTGTTCCTAGCATCAAAGAATTGGCGCGCCGCTCCGAAGAGCATCTAAAAGGCATGGTTGTTCCTGGCACCTTATTTGAAGAGTTTGGTTTCAATTACATTGGTCCATTAGACGGTCACGATGTCAACGGGTTAGTCGAGACACTTAAAAATATGCGCAACCTGAAAGGGCCGCAAATTCTTCATGTAATGACCAAAAAAGGTAAAGGGTACGAGCCAGCAGAACAAGATCCAATCGGTTATCACGGCGTTCCAAAGTTTGATCCTACAACGACTTCTTTGCCAGCGAGTTCTGGTGCAATGACCTTTTCTAAAGTATTTGGAAATTGGTTATGCGATATGGCAGCCAAAGACGATAAACTCATGGCAATTACTCCTGCCATGCGAGAAGGTTCTGGCATGGTGGAATTTTCTCAAAAGTTTCCACAGCAATACTTTGATGCCGCAATCGCAGAACAACATGCCGTCACTTTAGGTGCAGGCATGGCATGTGAAAATCTAAAGCCGGTTGTCGCAATTTATTCTACCTTCTTCCAGCGTGGATATGACCAACTAATTCACGATGTTGCCATTCCTAATTTAGATGTACTATTTGCGGTAGATCGTGGCGGACTTGTAGGCGCTGACGGTGAAACTCATCAAGGTGCATTTGACTTAAGTTTTCTAAACTGCGTGCCTAATATGTTAATTATGGCACCAAGCGATGAAAACGAATGTCGTCAAATGCTATATACGGGTTACATTCATCAAGGTCCAGCAGCAGTGCGTTATCCACGAGGCGGTGCAACAAATGCCCAAATTAACGATGAAATGACCGCTCTTGAAATAGGTAAGGCACTCGTAAAGCGTCAATCAACTAAAGAGAAAGATGGTAAAAAAGTCGCTATTTTGAGTTATGGTACGTTATTAAACCACGCCCTAACTGCCGGCGATTCACTTGATGCAACCGTTGTTGATATGCGATTTGTTAAACCATTTGATGAAAGCTTGGTGCAAGAATTAACGCAAAACCATGACGTATTGGTAACCGTTGAAGAAAATGCCATCATTGGCGGTGCAGGCAGTGTAGTAACACAGTTTGTGATGAATAAAAGACTCGCTACGCCAGTTCTTAATATTGGTCTGCCAGATAAGTTCGTTTGTCAGGGAACTCAAGCGCAGCAGCAAGCAATGCTTGAACTTGATAGTGATGGCTTAATCAAACAGATTAACAGCTATTTAAATCAATAGTTAAGCCCTAGGGTGATGCACACTGTGTAATTCTTGTAATCTTGCTTTGGCGACATGCGTGTAAATTTGTGTCGTCGACAAGTCACTATGCCCTAATAATAACTGCACTACTCGTAAGTCTGCTCCATGATTTACCAAGTGAGTCGCAAATGCATGTCGCAGCGTATGTGGTGATAACTCTACCGAGATATTTGCCCTTATCGAATAGGCTTTAATGCGATGCCAAAACGTTTGTCTTGTCATTTGAGTGCCACGCTTGCTTGGGAACAACACATCAGAGCTTACTTTTAATAATTCGTTGCGAGAATATTGAATATAATTTGTCAACGCATCCACCGCCACTTCTCCCATGGGGACTAATCGTTCCTTGTTTCCCTTACCAATAACTCTAATAACTCCTTGTTGCAAACTTATTTGCGGCATTTGCAGGCTCACTAACTCGGTCACTCGCATGCCTGTTGCATAAAGTAGTTCAAGCATTGCGTAGTCGCGATTTTCAATAGCATCGTCAATATTTGGCGCATCAAGCAAGGCTTCTACTTGCTGTTGAGACAATGTCTTAGGTAATTTCTTGTCAGCCTTTGGCATCACAACTTTTGAAGTCGGGTTAACTTCAATAAAATGATTTATTTGCAAATAATTATAAAAACGACGTAATGCACTTATCATTCTAGTGACCGTGGTTTTTGCTCGTTTTAACTCCACCAAGTGATGTTGAAATCTCACAATATCGTCAAAAGATGCTTTATCAATCTCTGTATCGCACTCTAACAAGAACAGACGAAATAATTTAAGATCACTACGATAACTCGATAGCGTATTGTCACTTAACCCTTGCTCTAGCCACAACATGTCAATGAATTGAGCAACTAACGGGTGCTCATGTTGTTGAGTTTTTTGTGTTTTGGTTAAATTGCTCTGCACAATTTCTCCTAGATTTTGTTAAACTAGCGCCAAATTTGATGACCCCAATAGTTATATCGGTGTCTTCTTTCTAAGATTAGTGAGTTAATACCATGAAAATAGGCCTTTTTTACGGCTCCACTACTTGTTTTACTGAAATGACCGCTGAAAAAATGCAAGGATTTCTTGGAGAAGAACTCGTCGATGTTCATAACATCAAAGAAACAGGACTTGCGGCAATTAAAGATTATGACATCTTAATCTTAGGTATTTCAACGTGGGATTATGGTGAACTGCAAGAAGATTGGGAAATGTTATGGGATCAATTAGACAATTTCGATCTCAATGGAAAAATAGTCGCGCTATTTGGGCAAGGCGATCAAATTGGTTATACCGATTGGTTCGTTGATGCGATGGGGTTCTTACACGATAAGATTATGCCGTTAGGGCCTCAGATCGTTGGGTATTGGCCAAATCAAGGTTATGACTTTGCTCAGTCAAAAGCACTGACAGAAGATAAAAGTCACTTTGTAGGATTAGCATTAGACGACGAAGACCAATTTGATTTAAGTGAAGAGCGTATTGCAAATTGGCTAACTCAAATCATGGAAGAAATTGCCGAACTGAGTTGATGACGAATCAACCTCATTTAAAATGAGGTTTAGTCCCCACTCTCAATATAAACCGCGGCACAGTGCCAAATTTAACGATATAATGGCCGCAATTAAATTTAGGAATAATTTTCATCATGAGTTTTGCCGAATTAGATCTTGATCCATCACTGGAACAAGCCTTAGCAAAAATGGGCTACGATACGCCTACTACTATTCAAACTGAAGCCGTGCCTGCCGCCATGGATCAACGTGACATTTTAGGATGTGCACCAACGGGTACAGGTAAAACAGCAGCGTTTTTGTTACCTGCAATTCAGCATTTAATTGATTTTCCTAGAACAAAACCTGGCGCACCGCGTATTCTTGTTGTGACTCCTACACGAGAGCTAGCAAATCAAGTACATGAGTACGCTGAGCAACTAACAGAATTTACTGCCCTTCATCCTATCTGTATTACAGGTGGAATCGACTATGAAGTGCATGAAGAGATGCTTGAAAAAAATGCAGATATTCTGGTTGCAACACCTGGCCGTTTAATCGAATTTATTGATACTGAACAACTTGATATGCGTAGTATCGAATTCTTAATCATGGATGAAGCTGATCGCATGCTCGATATGGGCTTTATTCATGATATGGAACGCGTCGCCGATGAAGCACGCTGGCGCTTACAAACCATGTTATTTTCAGCGACACTTGAAGGCAAAGGATTAGATCGCTTTAGTGCGACAGTTCTCAAAGATCCAATTCGTGTTGATGCAAACCCATCACGTAAAGAGTCTGCAAAGATTATTCAGTGGGTTCACTTAGCGGATAACCTTGAACATAAACAGCAATTACTTGCCCGTTTATTAGCTCAACCGGAATTAGAACGAACTATCGTATTTGTAAAAACGCGTGAGCGTTTAGCTGAACTGGTTTCAAAACTACAAAGCGTCGATATTCACGTGTCTTACCTACAGGGTAAAATGGCTCAAGATAAGCGTAACTTGTCACTTGAGCGTTTTAAAGACGGTGAAATCAACGTATTAGTGGCTACTGATGTTGCGGCACGTGGTTTAGATATTGATGATATAACTCATGTTATTAATTACGATCTGCCATACACCAGCGATGTTTACTTACATCGCGTTGGCCGTACAGGGCGCGCTGGTAAAAAAGGGATTGCGATTTCAATTGCTGAAGGCCATGAGATGAAGATTCTCGGAAAAATTGAGCGCTATACCGACCAAAAATTACAACGTAGAAAAATCGAAGGCCTTGAACCAAAACATAAAGAAGCCCGCGTTATTTCTAAGAAAAAGAAAGTTAAACTCACCTTAGCGCAAAAGAAAGCAAAAGCGAAAAAACAGCTTAAAAAGCAAAAGAAAAAATCGAGTAAATAATCAATATTTCTTAAAATAAAGCCGCGTTTATCGCGGCTTTATGCTTTTAAAGAGCGTAATATTAAGGCATTATCAATAGCCCTTTAAGAAAAGCCCATTCAGTTAGCCAATTACATTACGCTGAGTAAACAATTCTCGACATAATTTCATACATATATTTACATTATTAACATAGTGATAATAACTATTATCTGTTATTTTAGCGGCAATCTAAATTTCTATTGTTATTCGGAACAGGTATGTCGACGTCATCTAGAAAAGTTCTACGCATTTTACTCCCCGTTATACTCATTATTGTGTGTATTTTAATTGCTCTCGTCATTGTTGGCAGTGCACCACAACCAGAGAAAAAAGAGGAGATAATTAAAGCACCTCTCATTTCAACCTATGAAGTAAGTTTATCTGATCAGCCTTTGCTTATGAGCTCGTATGGGGTCGTTCGCCCGAAACATCAAACATCGATTGTTGCCCAAGTTAGTGGTGAAATAGTCGAATTATCATCAGTATTTGCAAGCGGTGGTAAAGTTGAAAAAGGCACAGTGCTAGCCAAAATAGATCCAAGTGATTACAAAGCAGCACTGATTGAAGCCCAAGCGAATTTACAACGAGCGAAAGCAGCCCTCCAAGAAGAAGAAGCCCGCGGAATCGTTGCCAAAGAAGAATGGCGTGGAGCTACTTCAAAATTACCGCCAGCGCTTGGCCTTCGTAAACCACAGTTAGCCCGCGAACAAGCCAACTTACGTTCAGCCCAAGCTTCATTAGCCCGTGCCGAACGTAACCTTGCACGCACTAATATCGTTGCGCCATATAACGCATTGATTAACAGCCGTAACATCGACTTAGGGCAATTTGCTAGCACAGGCTCAACATTAGGTGTTTTATCATCCATTGATACTGCGGAAGTGCGTTTACCTATTTCTAGTACGGATTATAGCTACTTAACCGATACGCAAAGTGGCATGGTTTCACTCACCCGCGATGAAGGTAATAATGGCATTAGCTGGAATGGGAAAATAATTCGCGACGAAGGCGTCATTGATGAAAATTCACGGATGATTTATATCGTTGCAGAGGTAAGTAAACCTTATCAGCAATCACCAAGTTTAAAGTTTGGTACCTTTGTTAATGCCGCTATCAAAAGTAAAGTACACAACAATATTGCCGTCATCCCTAGCCATCTATACCAAGAAGGTTATGTCACTATGGTGACAGACGCTCGTCAACTTCATAAACAACCAGTTACCCTACTTAAGCGTGACAAAAAGCATGTTTATATTCTTGATGGTTTATCCAATGGTGACTTGCTGCTTGATAGCAAAATAGAAAATTTATATGAAGGTATGAAAGTCCGTGTTTCCGGCGACAAAGAGCCAACGTCTGACAAAGATACTGGCGTAGTTGAACTTGCTGCAGGAGATAAATAATGGATCCTAAAAAAGGGATTATCGCTTGGTTTGCACGCAACAGTGTTGCAGCAAATCTATTGATGATTGGCATCATCGTTGGTGGTATATTAACAGCGCTATCTATCAACAAAAAATTTATGCCCAAAATTGAGCTTAATATCATTTCAGTGAGCGTAGCCTACCCTGGCGCGGCACCTCAAGAAATTGAAGAAGGCATCAATATAAAAATTGAAGAGGCAATTAAAGAAGTTGAAGGTATTGAAAAAATCACGTCAACTGCCTCAGAAGGCTCTGGTCATGTATCAATAGTTGTAGAAACATCATACGATCCAGACAAGGTCCTCGATGAGATTAAATTACTCGTCGATGCTATTTCTACCTTCCCAACCAGTATCGAAAAGCCCAATATTTATCGTATAAAGCCTAAAGAAACCGTACTTTATATTTCTGTTTATGGCGACATTAATCTCAAAGAGATGAAAGAGCTGGCTAAAACAATTCGTGAAGAAGTTACTACATTGCCAGGCATTACTCGTGCAGATATTGGCGCTGTGCCTGATTATGAAATAGGAATAGAAGTTACCGAGTTCAAATTACAAGAATACAATCTAACATTTGCACAAGTTGCTAGCGCAGTTCAGCGCTCTTCGATTGATTTGCCAGGCGGTTCAATAAAAGCGCATAACGGCAATATTCTGTTGAGAACTAAAGGCCAAGCCTATGTTGGAGATGAGTTTGAAAACATTGTTGTAAAAACAAACCTTGATGGTTCTCGTGTCTACTTAAAAGATGTCGCTACTATCAGTGATGGGTTTAGTGAAGGTGTTAACTACGTTAAATTCAACCAACAAGATACGGTACTCGTTGAAGTATTTAGTGTAGGCGATCAAAGCTCACTTAACATTTCAGAACAAGTTAATAAATACATTGATAAAAAGAAAGCGACGCTGCCTGAACAAGTCAAAATTGATGTTTGGGGTGATACGTCTTTCTATTTAGCCGATCGCTTGAATCTAATGCTTAACAACATCATGTCTGGTGCTCTACTAGTATTTTTAGTATTAGCACTGTTTATGCGTGTGCGTTTAGCGTTTTGGGTCATGATGGGATTGCCAGTGTGTTTCCTTGGTACCTTGTTATTAATGCCAATGGAGTATTTTGATCTCTCTATCAATATGATCACCCTATTCGCGTTCATCATGGTATTGGGGATCGTGGTGGATGACGCCATTGTGATTGGCGAAAGTGCCTACAGTGAAATTGAAGAGCACGGACAAACACTGGACAACGTGGTTCGTGGTGCGCAACGTGTAGCCATGCCAGCAACCTTTGGTGTTTTAACAACGATTGCTGCATTTGTGCCTATGGTAGCCGTTGAAGGGCCAATGGTAGCCTTTACTGGTGCTATTGGGTACGTAGTAATATTATGTTTAGTATTCTCATTGGTTGAATCAAAACTAATTTTACCTGCGCATTTAGCCCGCATGAAAATTGCGACGCCAAAAACAAATGCCAATGGATTTGAACGTTTTCGCAGCAAATTCGATAGTGGCTTAAAAAGCTTTGTCCAAAATCATTATCGCCGTTCAATCGAGAAAGCAGTTGAATATCGCTATAGTGTTTTGGCACTGTTCTTTGGATTACTCATAGTTTGTTCGTCGCTAATTGGTGGTGGCTATGTACGTACTGTATTTTTCCCGTCAATTGCTAGTGATTTCATTCAAGTAGATTTACAAATGAATGAAGCAACGGCTGAAACAACAACTATGCGCACAGCACAGATTGTTGAAGATGCACTATTTCAAACCAACAAACAGCTGCGTGAAAAATATGGCCAAGATGCTATCAAGCATAGTTTTGTAGCCATGAACTCACAATCAAGTATCTTTTTGTTTGTTGAGTTAGCCAGTAATGAATCTCGCGATATTAATGGCGAAGATGTTGCACAAGCATGGCGCGATAACATACCTGAATTGCCCGGCGTTAAAAAACTGTCAATGGAAGCCTCAACAGGTTTTGGTGGCGGTGCTCCAATTGCATTTAGTTTAAATGGTAAAGATTTAGACTCTCTGAATGCGGCAACAAAAGAGCTAAAAGAAAAGCTTGGAGAATACGAAGGGTTAGTTGATATTGCCGACTCTTCTACATCTGGCCGTCAAGAGATTAAACTCAATGTGAAACCTGCTGCAGAAGCAATGGGTATTTCACTTTCTGATCTTGCCCAGCAAGTACGCTGGAGTTTCTACGGTTATGAAGCACAACGTATTCTTCGTGGTAAAGAAGAAATTAAAGTAATGATCCGTTACCCGCTTGAAGAACGCCGTACTATCGGTCAACTTGAGCAAATGCGTATTCGTACTAACACTGGTAAAGAGGTTCCTTTCTCTGCGGTAGCCAATATAGAAATCGGCGAAGGTCTATCTAGCATTGTTCGCGTAGATGGGCAACGTTCGGTTAATGTCTCAGCTAATATCAATAAAGACAAAGTTGAGCCAGGTCGTATAATGAAAGAAATTGAAGAGTCTTATCTTCCTGAATTACTCAGTCGCTACCCAAGCGTAACGTCAAAAATTGATGGTGAAGCGAAACAACAAGCAGAAGCACAATGGGATATGCTGCGTGGTGCTTTCTTTGCTTTATTTGCTATTTACGCGTTAATTGCCATTCCATTACGCTCGTATTCACAACCGCTGATCATTATGTCGGTTATTCCATTTGGTATTATCGGCGCTATCTTTGGTCATTTCATCATGGATTTATCACTAAGCATTATGTCGATGTTTGGCATGGTGGCATTGATTGGGGTCGTCGTTAATGACTCCCTTGTTATGGTGGATTACGTTAATAAAGCGAGAGAACAAGGCATACGCGTCAAAGATGCGGCAATCAATGGCGGCTGTGCCCGTTTTAGAGCAATCATATTGACGTCTCTAACGACATTCTTTGGACTAGTTCCAATTCTGAGTGAAACCAGTATGCAGGCACAGATACTTATCCCAATGGCAGCCTCAATTGCATTCGGTATTTTATTTGCTACCGTAATTACTCTTTACTTAATTCCAGTACTCTATGTCATAGGCACTGATATTAAGGGGATTAAACGCGGATTTTTCAATTTGTATAATACAAAAGAACAAGAAGCCTAATCTCACTTACGCACAATAAACCCAAGCTACATGAACATGCATCTTCATGTAGCTTTTTTTATGCCCAGCGTTATAGTCATTACATTATTAATTTTGCGGAGTACCTATGTCTTTAGCGCAAGTAAAAACAGCTCATGAACAGGCTCAAATAATTACGGCAGACTGCCCTAGTCAACCAGGAACTGTCGATGTTCTAACGCGATATATCTATGAAAATGGATTTTATATCAACGAAATTCACTCGTTTGACGATGTTGACAAGCAGCGATTTTTTATCCGTATTGAATTTAGGCCACAAGAAAACGGTCTTTTCGAACGAGAAAAGTTTATGCGAGAGTTTAGTGATAAGGCTCGTCAATTTGACATGAACTGGCAACTTTCAGCTAAAGTGGATAAGCCTAAAGTGCTGATTATGGTTTCTAAACATGATCACTGTTTAAACGACCTCCTATATCGCTATCGCACTGGGGATTTGAATATTGAAATTCCTGCTATCATTTCAAATCATCCGGATCTGGAAGAATTAGCTAAGTGGCACAACATTCCTTTCTATCATTTACCAATTACCCGTGAAACTAAGCCACAGCAAGAGCAAGAAGTATGGCGTTTAATTCAAGAAACACAGGCTGATTTAGTGGTACTAGCCCGATATATGCAGGTACTTTCAAGTGAAATGTGTCAAAAGCTAGCAGGTCGAGCGATTAATATTCATCACTCGTTACTACCGGGGTTTAAAGGCGCAAAGCCGTATTTTCAAGCTTATGATAGAGGCGTGAAACTAGTTGGTGCAACAGCACATTATGTCAGTGATGATTTAGATGAAGGACCAATCATTACTCAAGGCGTAGAGTCAGTTGATCACAGTTACTATCCTGCAGATCTAACGGCAAAAGGTCGTGATATTGAGTGTTTAACGCTTGCCAGAGCGGTGCGTTACCACATTGAATATCGCGTATTTTTACACGGAGATAAAACCGTTGTATTTTCCGATTAGCCATAAAAAATGCCAGTCACTGGGACTGGCATCTATTCTTTATATCGCACTGTAATTTAGAGAGTCAGCGCTGCTTTAACGGTGCCATCTAAACTTGCACTATCAATATAACCAATCGCATTTGGGTTACTTGCTACAAACGCTTTTATTTCAGCATCTGAACCAAACTCTTTCGGGGGCGTTCCTTTGCCAGAAAAAACCAATTTTGACCAATACGCTTTAACTTGGCTCGAACTTTTATTGAGTGCTTTTTTATTAAAATCAGCACGCAGTGCATTACTACTAGACACGTTAACAGGTGTATATTTCTTCATCTTTCCAAGAAAAATACGTGACACATCATTTTTAGTTAATGCGGCAGCATTTGTATTATTTACAACAACCACAATCTCTGCTTGCGCTACAGAACATACCAAAAGGCTAGCTATCACAACGGCCTTTAAAAAATTACTAATCATCATATTCACCCCTTCTAGAATACTGTAACTAACGCTGCTTTAACTAATGTAGCGTCCTGTTGGTTATCCAAATTATCTTCAAATTGTGTTACTTCAAGTTTAAATGATGCCACTGGGTGAAAGTCCCATTTTAAACCTGCTGTAACATAACGCTCTTCTCGTTTTTCATTTGCAATAATTCCCTGAGTAACGGCATAAAGTGGAGCGAGCGCGGTTACATTACTTGGTACATTTGCTAGTAAATTCTCTAACTCATCATCGTCAGCGCCATAAGTAACATGAATTGAGATATCGTCAAAACGTTTACCAATCGAAATATAAAATGAATCGTCATTTGAAAAACCAGTATCTTTCAAGTCTAATCGTGTAAATTCACCAATCACAAAGATATCATCATAATCAATTTGAAAACCTAACTCGGCGAACCAAACTTTGTCTTCCTCAGCCTTGAGAGCTTCAGCAATATTTCCAAAGCCCGATGCATTCCAACCACCAGTCAAACCATCAAGAGCTGCAACTGGTATTGTCATATCAGCTTGAAAATAACCACCTCGAAGAGTTAACCAATCGCGGTTTAATGTCCACGAAGCACCAACTAAGTTCTTAAAATCAGGTTTAACTTCAACTCCTCCAGCTGACGCAGGTAGCGTAATTTTATCTTGATTTCGACCAACAACAGCATGAAAAGTACTATCAAATTCACCTAATTGAGATGAATAAATAGATCCAATTCCATCAAAACTATCAAAGGCAAGGTTATAAACTCCTGCCGGCGGTGATATCCAGTGATAGGCGTATGATACGTCTAAAAAGTCTGAGTACATGAAGAAAGGAGCTCGTTGACGACCCGCTAAAATTTTCCAGTTATTATTGACCTCATAACCTAAAAAAGCCCATTCAAAAGCAGGGGACCAATCATCGCGTCCACGTGCAATAAGTTGAGCAGTAACGCTAAAGCCATTTTCCAAATTGCTTGATGTCTGAAGAGCAAACAATGAATCTTGATTAAAATCAAAATCATTACCATAGCCCAGATACTGTTCTTCACTCGCAGTTGTCGTTCCAGCTGCAATAGTTGCAAATCCAGAAAAGTCAATATCAGCAGCATGGCTTGATGTTGCTACTAGCAAGGAAATTCCTGCACAAAACGATTTTAGTGTAGTATGTTTCATAGTTAGTCCTATTTATTAAGTTATACTTTAAACTGACGAGCAATTTTTTCTAAATCACTTGCGAGATCAGATAGTTGCTCACTAACACTGGCGATTTCAGTAGAGGCGTTTACCGCATCATCAGTGCAAGATTGGATATTGTCGACATGGCTTACCATCAATTGAGACGTATTTTGTTGGGCTTCCGTTTCTGAGGCAATCGCACTGTTCATATCAGCAATGGTATTGACAGTTTCCGTGATAACAACAAGACTTTCTCCTGCTATATTGGCGCTTTCAACGCTGGTATCTACTTTCTTTTTAGATAACTCCATCATAGCTACACCCGCTTGTGCGGCAGATTGAAGTTGTTCTAACATTAAGTTAATTTCTTCTGTTGATTCTTGTGTTCTAGAGGCCAGACTACGAACTTCATCAGCAACAACGGCAAACCCACGCCCTTGTTCACCTGCTCGAGCCGCTTCGATGGCCGCGTTTAATGCGAGCAAATTCGTTTGCTCTGCAATGCCTTTAATGACTTCTAGTACGACATTGACGCGATTAGTGTCCTGCTCAAGCTTCAAGATAGTATCTGCGGACTCATTAATATTAACCGCCAATTCTCTAATATCATCGACGGTGCTTTCTACGACTTCTTTACCGCGCTCTGCTTCAACATTTGCGTTGACAGCAGCTTCTGCGGCACTGGCAGCATTTGACGTTATTGAAGAAACGCTATTGGTCATATCTGCAACAGAATGCTGAGATTTTTCAACACTGTCTTTTTGATTGTCAAAGGTTTGCATAGATTGTTGCGATAGCTCACTAATCTTAGTTGCCGTATCAGCAAGCGGTAACGCTGTTTGTACTACATCACTGATAACACCTTGCAGTTTTTCAATAAAGTTATTGAACCAATAAACAAGGTCACCAAAGTCATCTGTACTGTTAGTTTTTAGACGTACGGTAAGGTCACCGTTATCCTGTGCAATGTTTTTCATCGATTCGATAATATCGCGTAAGTTGTAACGAATGGCATTAGAGATAGGAATCGCAACGGCGAACAGTAAACCAATAGTAATCACTGCAAGGATCAATCCGATATTAGACGCCTGCTTTGAAGAGGAAATAACATCTTCCAACGCGTTATCAAACGCACTACTACGCTGTTTTTGAAAAGTATTTAATTGCTGTTGAAGCGACGTTAACTCTGCTGTCATTGCTTGACTTTTTACACCAATTTTTGAAAAATCAGCACTGCCATCAACTAGTTGCCTTGAAAGAACTGACGCCGTCTCGTAATACTTATCGAACGACATAAGGATATTTTTCAAGTTGTGAACGTTGTCACCGCTAAGCGGTAAAACCTGTTCTATTTCATGTTTAAACTTCGAAGAAAGTTCTTGTGCAGTGTTTAGTTGATCAGCTTCACCTGTGGTCACTGCGCTGCCAAGAGTTTCCTTAATTTTATCCAAGGTTACTAAACTTCGATCAGCGGCTTGTAACAGAGGGAATTCAACTTCTTTTGCCTTTCCCAGCAACTCTTCAGTGGTATTCATATTAGAGAATGTGACTGCGAGATAACTCAAGAATCCAATAACACCAACAATTGGAATAAGTAGGATTTTAAATTGAACCGATAATGATTTCATTTATTCACCAATATGACTAATTAGATATTTAATAAGTGACAATGCTCTCCATGCATTATGTAAACCTTTGCGTACGTGCAAGTTTTTACTACGTTAAATCTTAATACTTTATTCTACTCTACTGTAGACAAGTATAGCGTGCAATCTAGAATTAGTTCCCCAAGCTAGAGTTTAATGTGACAACAGTCACTCATTAGACCACTTTGCCACAAAAAAATGCTAAAAATGTCTCAGAAATGATACAAAAGACGCTATATCTGTTAAAAAGTATACAATTGACTTATTGACTTTAATCTCCTGCTAAAAATTAGGAATAAATAAGCAGTACTAAACTATGTTGAAAATATATAAGAAAGCATTAACTATTAATTTAGTCTATTTAACCTTAAGTTTACTAACTTTTGAAATTTGAGTTATCTACATAAATTAAACGTTTACTGAAATCATTGATGGATAGTTCAGGTCTTATAAAACAATTAACATTACAAGTAGGATCATTTGAATGAAATATACGCTCTATCACATGGGACATTGCCCATACTGTAAAAAAGTTATCAAACATATTAATCAGTTAAAAATCGACGTGAGTTATAAAGATCTCGATATTCATGAAAAGCTAAGAACAGAATTGAAAAATGGTGGCGGCAAAGTACAGGTTCCATGCCTATTAGTTGAGAAAAAAGGTCAAAGTGCCGTATGGATGTACGAGTCGCAAGAAATCATTAATTATCTTTCTTAAGACGACAAAAAACCACAACAAACGTGACCTTGTTGTGGCAAAACTTACAGATACATAGCCCGAACAGGCTATGTATTTTTATTTTAATAAATGATTATGATAGTGCTGCTACGGCTTCTTTACACAGTTGAGTGATTTTATCCCACTCACCGGCTTCAACTAAATCTACAGGCACGATCCAACTTCCACCGATACAGTCAACAATATCAAGTGCTAAATAGTCAGGTGCATTACTTAATGAAATACCACCAGTTGGACAAATCTTAATACCTTGGAAAGGCGCTCCTAAGGCTTTTAGTGCTTTGACGCCGCCATTAGCTTCTGCTGGGAAAAACTTAAAGTGATCGTATCCATGAGCTTGTGCAGCCATTAACTCCGACGGACTCGTTACACCAGGAATAAACGAAATATTCCCTTGTTGACCGGCCGCTAATAGCGCTTCAGTGGCACCAGGACTGATAGCGAACTTAGCGCCTGCCGCAGCAACATCAGCTAATTGCTGCGTATTAATAACAGTACCAGCCCCAATTAGAGATTCAGGGTACGCTTTTGCAATATCTTCAATCGCTTGTAGGCCACATTCCGTGCGCAGTGTAACTTCCATCACGCTAATGCCACCATCGAGTAACGCTTTAGCTAATGGCAAAGCTTGCTCAATGTTGGTAATTACAATAACAGGAACCACAGGACCCGCACTAAATAAATCACTTGGTTGAAGTGTCCATTGATTACTGCTCATTTAAACTTTCCTTTTGCTGAATTTGACCTAAATAAACTCGCGCGCCAATAAGTCCCGGCTGCGCTTCTGTAATAAGATGAATTGGCGCTCTCAATGCATAATCGCTAAAGCGTCCCTTACGGCTAAATGCCTCGATAAATGCATTTTTATCAATGACATCAATAATGCGAGGCATGATGCCACCGGCAATATAAACACCACCAAAAGCGCCGCTCGTTAGCACCATGTTACCGAGGTACTGAGCCAAGGTTTTATAAAAAATTTCCATGGTTTCTACGCACAGTGCATCACTCTTTTTAATGTACGCTTGGCTAATTTGGCTCGCGTCGAAGGCTTGTGCATCAATACCTTCGATAAAGGCTAATGACTGATAAATATTAACAATGCCCTGACCAGATAATAATCGCTCGATTGATACATGCTCAAACTTAGCCATCAAGTTTTCAAGTAGCTTTAGCTGACGAAGATCCGTTGGTGCAAAGTCACTATGCCCACCTTCACCACTGATGCATTGTAAGAAACCATTAACTTTAACGAGCTGTGCAACACCTAAACCAGTACCTGGTCCACAAACAATACGCGGTGCATCCTCATCAACATTACCTTCATGTAAGGTGATCAATTGATCATCTTTAAGTGATGCTAACGACATCGCTATTGCGGTGTAATCATTAATAAAATGAACTTGATTTAGTCCTAGAGCGTTCTTCACCGAATTGATAGAAAACGACCAACCTAGATTTGTCATGGTTAGCACGTCGCCAACTACTGGGCCAGCAATGCCAAAACAAGCATCGTTAACACTTAAATCATGCATACTAATATAGTGGGCAACAACAGATTCTAATGAGTCAAACTCAGCGCACTTAAAGCACTCAAGTAATGTAATTTTCTTATCTTTTATCGCCGCTAGGCGGATGTTGGTGCCACCAACATCCGCAATTAAATCAACAACTGACATCTTATCCCTCAGCGAATAAACTACAAGCACCTTGCTCAGCGCCTGATAATTGACTGCGCATAGCGCCAAATAACTCACGTCCCATACCAACGCGACTCGCGTCTAAATCAGGAGTTGCATTCACACGGCTCGCCAGCTCACTGTCGTCAACTAATAACGTTAATTGACCACTGTTCGCATCAAGACGGATCATGTCCCCTTCAACCACTTTAGCTAGTAATGAACCATCAATTGCTTCAGGAGTTAAATGGATAGCAGCAGGTACATTGCCTGACGCGCCAGACATACGTCCATCGGTGACTAAGGCGACTTTATAGCCTTGGCCTTGTAATACTGATAATGGTGGCGTCAATTTATGTAATTCAGGCATGCCAATCGCACGCGGCCCTTGGAAACGAACGACAACAACACAGTCTTTATTCAATTCACCTGCTTTAAAGGCTTTATCTAAATCATGTTGAGATTCAAAAATTATCGCAGGGGCTTCAACGACCATTTGCTCAGGTGTTAATGAAGAGGTTTTAATAACACCACGACCTAAGTTTCCTGCCATTAGTTGCAGGCCACCATTCGTTTGAAATGGCTTATCAATGCTGGTTAATACTGTTTCATCGCCGCTTTTCTCTGGCGCTTCCACCCAATCTAATTTACCGTCAACCATCACTGGCATTAGGGTGTAACGTTCTAAACCTTCACCAACAATCGTCTTAACATCATTGTGGAGATAACCACCGCGAAGTAGTTCACGAGTTAAAATGGCCATGCCGCCAGCTTGTTGGAAGTGGTTTACATCAGCTTGACCATTAGGGTAAATGCGCGTTAGCAATGGCACAGCCGTTGATAGCTCCGCCATATCAGACCAATCAATAATAATACCAGCAGCACGGGCAACCGCGACTAAGTGCATGGTTAAGTTAGTAGAGCCACCAGTCGCGAGTAAACCAACGATGCCGTTTATCATTGATTTTTCATCAACGATTTCACCAATAGGTAGGTATGAACCGCCCTGCTCGGTAATGCGGCTCACTTGTTTGCCAGCAAAATCGGTTAACGCAACACGTAATCCACCGTTTGGCGGTACAAATGAAGAGCCTGGTAATTGCAGACCCATCATTTCGATCACTAACTGATTTGAATTGGCAGTGCCATAGAAAGTACAAGTGCCCGCTGAGTGATACGAACCCATTTCAGCTTCTAGTAATTCAGACTCATCAGCTTCACCTTTTGCATAGGCTTGGCGAACCGCTGCTTTTTGTTTATTTGGAATACCTGATGGCATCGGGCCAGCAGGCACAAATACTGTTGGTAAATGGCCGAAACTCAATGAACCGAGTAATAATCCTGGGACAATTTTGTCACAGATACCTAACATTAATGCGCCATCAAACATGTTGTGAGATAAACCCACAGCAGTAGTCATCGCAATAACATCACGGCTTAACAGGCTAAGCTCCATACCAGGTTGACCTTGTGTCACACCATCACACATCGCAGGTACACCAGATACAAATTGCGCTACAGAGCCTTCCTTTGCAATCGCGGCTTTCAGCTGATTAGGATAAGTTTCGTATGGCTGATGGGCAGATAACATATCGTTATACGATGACACTATTCCGATGTTCGCTTTGGTTAGTGATTTAAGATCGTCTTTAACGTCTTTGCCGCAAGCCGCTACACCGTGAGCTAAATTGCCACACGATAGCGCGCCGCGCATTGGGCCTTTGCTGCGTCCAGCACCTATTTTGTCAAGGTATGCCTGACGAGTTGCTTTACTGCGTTCAATAATACGCTGGGTAACACGTGATATAACCGGATTCATACTTTGCTCTCTACTCATTGCTTACTAATAGCAATGATTACTGACTAATTAATACGTCTAGCGCATTGTGTTGTTTAATAACCGCTGCAATCGGCATTTGTTTTACATCATCAAGCACACGTGCTTGTTCAAAAACATTGACTTTACCACTACCACTTAGTGGTAAATAAACCTGCTTAGCCGCTAAGAGTTCGTTTAAGGTTAAACTGATACGTTCAAATGGTGCTGTTGTGGGTTGCGTTGCAATCAGGCGTTGCTGATTATCACTTGCCATCGCCGCATCGACTTGTTCACTACACGGGAAAATTGAAGCCGTGTGGCCGTCTTCACCCATACCTAGAATTAGCGCATCAATAACTTTAATATCAGCAATTCTTGTGGCGGCATTCTCTGCACCATCAAAAGCGCTTTGTTCTTGCCCTACCAAACCAATAAAGGTCGCAGCGCTAGCTTTATTTTTTAACAGATGTGTGTTGACTAATAATTCATTACTGCTTTCATGCTTATCATCAACCCAGCGATCATCTACCAAACTAATCACAACCTTTGACCACTCTAATTCAACATGACTTAGCTGCTGAAATAATGCGATAGGAGAGCGACCACCTGACACAAACAACGTTGCTTGACCACGATCTTTGATTGCAGCCGTTAACTTCGCACTAATGTCATTGACTAAAAAGCTAGTAATTTCGGCGCTGTTATTAAATTCTGTAATATTCATTTTATTCGTCCCACGCTCGCCCATCACGGGCAGTTAGCCCAATCGAAGCAACGGGACCACTTGTTCCCGCTGGATATGTCGTTAAAGGTTGGCCTGTTGATTCCCATGCTGACAAAATACCATCACACCATTTCCATGACGCTTCAACTTCATCTCGACGAACAAAGAGTGCTTGATTACCTTGGATTACTTCTAGCAGTAGGCGCTCGTAAGCATCGGCAATACGTTGCCCTTCAAAGGCTTGTGAAAAACTTAAATCAAGCTTGGTAGTTTGTAAGCGCTGAGATTCAACTAAACCAGGCACTTTATTGAGCATCTGAATTTCAACCCCTTCAGACGGCTGCAAACGGATTGTTAGTTTATTGGGTGGTAAGTCTTTATAGTAATCACTAAAAAGGTTATGTGTTGGGTTTTTAAAATAAACAACAATCTCTGATTCTTTGCTTGCCATACGCTTACCCGTTCTTAAATAGAACGGAACACCCGCCCAGCGCCAATTGTCAATTTCAGCTTTAATAGCCACGAAAGATTCAGTGCTACTTTGGGTATTAGCGCCTTCTTCTTCTAAATAACCCGGTACTTCTTTACCGTGAAGAAAGCCTTTGGCGTATTGACCACGAACGGTATTATCAAACACATTATTTACATTAATTGGGCGCAACGCTTTAAGCACTTTGACCTTTTCATCACGAATATTATCGGCGTCAAGGCTCAGCGGTGGATCCATTGCCACCAATGTTAAAATTTGAATTAAGTGGTTTTGCAGCATATCGCGCATTTGACCCGCTTGATCAAAGTACCCCCAACGCCCTTCAATACCTACTTCTTCAGCTACGCTAATCTGCACATGGTCAATAGTGCTGTTGTCCCATTTAGATGAGAAAAGTGAATTAGCAAAACGTAAATCAAGTAAATTAAGAACTGTTTCTTTGCCCAAATAATGATCGATACGATAGGTTTGAGATTCTGAGAAGTATTGCGCAACTAAATCATTAACTTCATTTGACGACAATAAGTCGTGACCAATTGGCTTTTCTAATACGACGCGTGAGTTTTGGTGATTCAAACCAGCCGCTGATAAGCCTTCACAAATGTTGCCATAAATTGATGCTGGCACAGCAAAGTAATTAATTAGCGCATTAGTGCTGTCATCAACTAACTCACTTAGTTGGATATAGCTTTTTGGATCTAATAAATCTAACTTTAAGTAACTTATTTTACTAATAAAACGCTCTACAACAGCTTCGTCTAGGGTTTCATTTATAAATTCAGATAAGCATTCTTTTACATTATCGATATAAGCCTGAGGCTCGAAGTCATTACGAGCAACACCAATTATTCTACTTTGCGGTGCCAGTAAGTTAGCTTTTTCTAATTGATATAATGAAGGAAGAAGTTTGCGACGTGTTAGATCACCCTGACAACCGAATAAAACGATATCAGATGCGTGAAGTGTATTCTCTTTACTCATGGTAGGAGCCCTTGAAAACTCTTAAAAACTTAATTCAAACAACAAAGTATCAAGACTTGGTTGCCAGTGGTGTTTAGTCAAATTGACCTTACTACCCTTTAACTCGACACCTTCTTCCCGCAACAAACTCATTTGTAAACGAAAACTAGGTTCACTCGCTGGAATAGAGATCCTACCTTGACTATTGACGACGCGATGCCAAGGTATTGAATCATCTCTATTCGCTTTAAGCGCCTTACTCACCATACGTGCACCTCTTGGCAAACCAGCTAAATCAGCTATTTGTCCATAACTTGCAACGCATGATGGTGGGATCAAAGACACAACAGATAGTATTTTTTGATATGATTTGTTCATGCAACGATCATATCCTACTTACCGTCATTAATCCCCATAAACGTCAACTTAGGCAGCTGACTCGTTAGCAACTGATGGCGCGTTATATAAAGCAACGGCATTATCTAGCATACGGTTACTAAAGCCCCATTCATTGTCATACCATGACATCACTTTAACTAAGCGACCTGATACGCGAGTTTGCGTTGCGTCAAATACTGAACTTAGTGGGTTATGATTGAAATCAATTGACACTAATGGTAACTCGTTTACACCAAGAACACCTTTAAGCGCAGAAGTTTGTGCAGCGTCACTTACTAATTGGTTAATCTCTTCAATCGTTGTATCGCGCTTGGCAATAAATGATAAGTCAACTAATGAAACATTCGATGTTGGCACACGAACGGCCATGCCATCAAACTTGCCTTTGAGCTCTGGAACCACTAAGCCAACGG
>OJBM01000196.1_pt1 | contig 24436 bp, 24 predicted proteins | sample 1591061 | NCBI WGS metagenome assembly OJBM01 (sample SAMN05416872, study PRJEB24817) | seawater metagenome | isolation source: Sea water | place: Canada:Atlantic | collected 2013-11
GGCTCGGAGATGTGTATAAGAGACAGGATATAGCGTCAGCGCTTGCGCATGTAATTTTGCACCTTGAGGAGGTTCTTCCTTCTCATTGGCCATCTCTTGCATAACTTGGCTAAATTGTTGCGCTAATTTAGATTGCGCTGTCGTTAATTCAGCACTTGTATTATCAGTCGTTGATTGAGATTTTCCCGTACGTTCTTTTACTGTCTGTGCTTTCTCGACGACAACACGATTGTTATCTAATTTCGCAATCAATTTAGGCTGATACGGCGCAGGTGCCGGTGGTAAAGCAACTTGCGTTACGGTAATTGGCGCTGCGACAGGTTGTTGTTCAGCAATTTGAACAGGCGCTCGTTGTACTAATTCTTGAGTTGCATTTGATGGCTGCTGTGAAACCACCGCTAAACCGATACCACAGGCGAGAGTGACAAGCGGTAACAGCCACCAGCTATTTAAAGATTGATTCATGACTTAATTCCTCGCAACTGTAGCGAATTCTTCCCCGTAAGACTTTGCAGCCTTACTAGTGTTTTCGCACCAGCAATACCATCAACAGTCAGCTGATTATCTTGTTGAAAGCGTCTTACTTTTTGACGTAGTTCTTCATCAAACACATCACTTGGATAACTCCCAGCGGCGTACAATTGATTAAGCATTTGTGCTAATTCACTGACGCCCGCACCACGCTGACCAATAGCAAGTGCACGCTCATATTCAAAGTTTGGCTGCCATAATAACGTGAACTCTCCCGTTAATCGCTCTAATAGCCACGCTTTCGTCACAGTTAATTGCGAACGATTAAATTGAATCTTTATCGCCTGTTCATCATCAGCGTTGAGCACAACACCAAAATACAATTTTCCATCATCTTTTAGGGTCACCAACGCCGGGTGATTATATTCCAATAATGCTTGCCAACCACTCGCCGCCAAACAACGTAATCCGTAGCTTTTAGCCTGCACACAGCCATTACTACCGGCGCCATGAGCAGTGCCCCAAGCCCCCATTAATGCAGAAAATGCCGTTGACTGATTAGTCGCAGATTGCATAATTTCGCGTAGCTGACTGTTATCGGCCTTCATCTCAACTAACGATTGAGTTGTTTTTGCAGCGGTTTGAGCCGCTGGCTCTTGATGCTGATTTAACGCCCACGCTGTGATGCCATAACCTAACATCAAGGTAATCACACTAACCAATGACGGCATGGCCCATGCTGGCGCACTATTATTTTTAACGGGCACATCAATCGCTAAAATATCACCAGCGATTTCATTAATCGTTTTAGGACCAATTTCGGTAAGCTGCTGTCCATAAGCTTGAAGCAGTGCCTTATCGCAAATCAAATTTATAATGCGCGCAATACCGCCACTCAATTGATGAACACGATTACACGCCACTTTGCTAAACAGAGCGCTATCACGCCCCGCAATTGCTAATCGATGAGCGATGTAAGCACTAACATCAACATTATTCAAAGGAAGTAAGTGATAACGTGCAGTAATTCGTTGCGCCAATTGTCGTAAATGATTTTGTTTAAGTTGTTGTTGCAATTCAGGCTGACCAATGAGTACAACTTGGAGTAATTTCTTATGATCTGTTTCTAGATTTGTTAATAAACGTAGTTGTTCTAATACCTCACCACGTAAATGCTGTGCTTCATCAATGACTAATAACGTATTACGACCCTGCTGATGATTGGCGAGCAAAAACTCACTCAATAAATCGGTTAGCTGCTTAAGTGTTGGTTCTGGGCTATAACTAATTTTCAGTTCATCACACAAGGTGGCAAGTAATTCAACCTCACTCAGTGACGGGTTAAGAATTGACGCAATATCAGTTGACTCATCTAACTGACTTAACAAAGATCTTGCGAGAGTTGTTTTTCCCGTACCTACCTCACCAGTAAGCAACACAAAACCACCACCTTCTTTGAGGCAGTATTGTAAATGGGTGACAGCCTGCTGATGTTGCTGACTTAAAAACAAATATTTTGGATTTGGCGCGATAGTGAACGGCGCTTCATTGAGGCCATAGAAAGCCTGATACATATTAACAATCCCTTTTAATTCTTACTAAAAACACGCCAACTTCATGTCCATTTACGGCTGGAGAGTTATTATGACGGGTAAAGATGCCAGATTTGAGTGCGAATTAAAACAAATAGTTCTCAATTGGATCTAATAATGTGGAAGATATTTTCTAATAATCGAATGATACTCTTCGCTATGCTTAAAAGTGTTTAATGCGTCATTAAAGTTATTTCGCAAATCGGCATCGTTAAAGCCAACATGAGCATCTACTGAGTTAAAGATGACATGCTCTTTAACATCAGATAACCGATGAGCCTTCAAAAAATAATAAAAAATATAATAATCAAGTAACACTACATCATAACGCTCTTTCATTAATAACAAAGGTAGAACCGACATTGACGATATCTCACGATAGTTTTTATTTCGCTTCGTCATTGCTAAAAATTCATCGCCAAAGTATTGAGAAGCCCCCTGAAAGGTAACTATTCTTTTATTGGCCAAGTCAGCAATACTCTTAATATCCAATTTTTCACTACTCCTAGTAAAGAAGGTCGGTCGATATTCAATAATTACATCGGAAATAAATACTCCCTCACTATCACTTTCATAAAAAGTCGGCAAAAACAAATCAGCATTTTTCTTCAAAACCTCAAGTCGACCTCGTTTTAATGGCATAAAACGAAGATTCGATGAGTAACCTATTTTTTGAAGAACTGCCAACGTAATATCGACATCAATGCCATTACGTGTTGGCTCAATGATGTGAGGTGGAGCATGATCAGACACTACCGTAAGATCAACTGCGGAGCTGTTGTGAGAAAAACATGATATGAATATACAACAAAGTAACAAAAATTTATGTACCTCGATGCTCATAAGCTCTCCTCAACAAATACTTTCAGTCTAATAATACGCACGATAAAGGATCTAACGCAAGGCAATCAACGGCTAATTACAGCGACATAAATACTCGTTATAATATCTCGCTTAGCAATAGAAGAAATAGGAAAGTACGTGGAAATTTATTTAGTCGGCGGTGCAGTTCGCGATCAGTTATTACAACTTGATGTAAAAGATCGAGATTGGGTCGTTGTTGGCGCGACCCCACAAGAAATGCTCGATGGTGGATTTCAACAAGTTGGCAAAGACTTTCCCGTATTTCTACATCCAACAACTAAAGAAGAACACGCACTGGCACGTACTGAACGAAAATCAGGGAGTGGCTACACTGGATTCACCGTTTATAGCGCGCCAGACGTTACCTTAGACGATGATTTAATTCGTCGTGACCTTACCATTAATGCCATCGCGCAAAGCGATTCAGGCGAATTATTCGATCCTCATAACGGTCAGCAAGATCTTAACGATCGCATATTACGTCACGTATCACCTGCGTTTAGCGAAGATCCATTACGTGTATTACGCGTTGCTCGATTTGCTGCTCGTTTCGCACACCTAGGCTTTACAGTTCACCCTACAACTATCGAATTAATGCGAGAACTTGCCAGTAATGGCGAACTTAATCACCTCACCAGCGAGCGCGTTTGGCAAGAAATGGAACGCGCGTTAAACACTCAATCACCACAAGTATTTTTTGAAGTACTACGTGAATGTGATGCGTTAGCTGTGCTGTTCCCTGAACTTGATGCTTTATATGGTGTACCAAATCCTGAAAAATGGCATCCAGAAATTGACAGCGGCATCCACACAATGATGGTGCTAGAGCAAGCAGCAAAGTTAACTGACGATACCGAAATCAGATTCGCAGCACTCATTCATGACTTAGGTAAAGCAGTTACCGATCCAAAACTATGGCCTTCTCATCACGGCCATGGACAGAAAGGATTACCGTTAATTGAAGCGTTATGCCAACGACTTCGAGTACCAAATACCTATAAAGATTTGTCGCTAATGACCAGTGATCATCATTGTAAGATTCATCGCTGCGAGGAGATGCGTAAAGACACCATTATTAAGTTATTTGATAAAACAGATTCATGGCGTAAACCAGAGAGATTTAAACAGTTTTTACTTGCTTGTGAAGCAGATGCCCGTGGACGCCTACATTTTGAAACAGCCGATTATCCACAGCGCCAAACCATGCTCGACTATCTCAATAAAGCCAGCAGTGTAAACGTGCAAGATATTATTAAACAAGGAATTACCGGCCCAGCTATCAAGCCCGCGTTATTTAAAGCACGAATAGACAGCATATCAGACTAATAATAAAGCCCTGAACGTCCGCACACAGGGCTATATTTTTTACTAACCAACAATCACGCTATTCCATCAATTACAGGCATTTCCCTTACAAATAACAGATTTATCAATTCGTAAATCTACTAATGCAGCATTATTGGATACATCAATTTTGGTCAGTGGATTTCCTAAAGCAAATAGTTGTTCCAACGCAATATTATTTGAGACATTAATATCAGTAAGATCGTTATCGTTAACCAGCAATGCACGCAACCCTAAAATAGAGTCAGTATTGATATTCGTTAACATATTACCACCTAGTATAAGCCGCTCCAGTCGAGTATTTTCCGTCAAATCAATAGTCGTTAGTTGATTATTTAATAAACTTAACTTAACCAATAATGTATTAGAACTTACATCAACGGTAGCAAGGTTATTACTTCGTAATATCAACTCTTCTAGTGAATAAAGCTCCTCAATCCCTTCTGTTGAGGAGATGCCTAACCCATTACAGGAAACAGATTTAATATCTTCTACATACATTTTATCGGCATGCTGATCTAAAATACAGTCACGCAATTTATTATCAGCAAAGGCAACATCTATCAGTTTCGGTCGCTCGAAAGTTGCATAAAGACGACAGCGCTCATTAATAATTCCCGTTGTATATATATTGCCCTCAAGCACACCGCCACAGCCAGTTGCAGTTCTTATACGATAGCCAACATCTGGCTGAACAAGAAATTTCGCAACGTGACCATGAGTAACTTCAAGCATTTTCGGTGCAATCTGACCATTATGTCCAGTTTGGCTGTCAACCATGTATTGTGGGCAAGGCTCGCCGACACAAAACACATCGTTGTCTAAGCGAATATCAACTAATTCAGCGTTATTTGTTACGTCCACCTTTTCAAGATAATTACCTTTTATGATTAGCAAACTCAACGCTGAATTTTTGGAGACATTCAGGTCCGCTAACTGATTATTCCCTGCCGCTAATTGTACCAACTTCAAGTTTTTCCTAACATTTAGGTTCATCAATTGGTTGTTACCTACTATCAGCCTGACAAGCATTTTATTGCGCGATACATCAATGCTCGATAGATGATTGTTCAGTAAAGAAAGTTCGGTTAAGAGAACATTGCTAGTCACATCAATCGTCGCAATATTATTTTTTCGAAGATTAAGTGAAACGAGTGCAGTAAGACCCTCAATGCCATTAGTGTAAGTTATCCCCTGCTCGGAACAATCCAGTTCACTCACTTGATCAACATACAGTGCGTCGGGGTGAGAATTACGCAGACAAACCTCAAGGTTCTTATCCTTAAACTTGATGTCTTTTATCCGGGCACGCTCATGTTTAGCGCGAGAACAAACCCCACCAAAGCATTTTACTTTTTCATTAAATGACAATAATTTAAGACTATTATTTTGAGTAAGATATATCCATTCAAGCGGGTTATAAATAGCACGTAATACTCTTAATTTCTTACTACTAGCGACCCTTATATGACTCAGTTTATTATCATTAACCGATAAATGTTCTAGATGCCTGCTATTACCAACATCCAACGACTTCAATCGATTCTCATTTGCTTGTAATTGAATGAGGCGTGGATTTTTATGTAAATTCAGTTTCCTTAATTTGTTGCCACTTACAATTAACTGAGTTAGCTGATGATTATTCGTCAAATATAAGTGACTGAGGTCGTTATTAATCGCGCGCAAGCTTTCAAGTTCACGATTATCTGTCACGTTTAAAAATGACAATTTGTTGTTATTGATAAACAATCGCTTTAATTTACTATTTTTCGTTAAATCAATATCGGCGATTTTATTGTCAGAAACATATAATGCAATTAGATGTTTGAGTTGGGACGTATTGATCTTAGTAATTGAATTATCATTGAAGTGAATAATACGAAGCGCCCTTAATTGCTCTATACCAGTCGTATTAACAATATTTCTGGCGTTACAATGCAGCGCAAATAAATCTTTCACATAGGTTCTTCCATGATCTTTAACGCATCGTCGCAGGTTACTATCTTCAAATTGAACATCGGCGATTTTTCTTCGTTCAACCTCTGCAGTGCTTGATATTGACGCACTTATTGATGAAAAAACGGAAGAACTTTCAGCCCTTTTGACGATTACGCCATTAGCAACCATAGTAACTACAGCTGCTAAAATAAAGGACCACTTTGAACAATTATAAAACTTCATAATGTTTTCCCTTTATCTACTGTTTTGAACGGAACAAACCACACCTATCACGTATGATTGATTTTCCCAGCTTGGATAAAAGAGCCCTAACTGGGCAGAACAAATATAGTACGCTGTTCAGTTTTTGCACGATTAATGTCACAAATAAATAGAGCAATATTCATTTACTACGTCAATAACTTGCTAAGTAATTGAATACACGGGAGAGAGAGTTTTTATTAAGTGGAAAATAAAATAACAAACGGACTTCTTTCTAGTCGCTATGAAAGCATAGCGACTAGAAAGATAAATTAAAGTGTTAAAAATGCAATTAAACCAACACCTAACAACAAGCGATAAATCACAAACGGTAACATGCCCATTTTGCTAATGACTTTGAGGAAGAACGTTATACAAACGTACGCACTAACAAATGATAAGATTGCGCCGTAACCTAACTCACTCCAATTAACCACCACACCATCATCTAAAAAGCCTAACGCCGTATAACCGCCGCTCATAATGATAATTGGAATAGACAATAAAAAAGAATAACGTGCGGCGCTCTCACGAGTCATCCCCAGCATCAAACCAGCCGTCATCGTAATGCCTGAACGAGATGTGCCTGGAATCAATGCTAATGCTTGAGCAAAACCAATAAACAACGCGTTAGACAACGTAAGTTCGTACTCACCTTTAACTTGCTTCGCTTTGACATCAACCCACCATAACAACAAACCAAAAACGATGGTTGTGCCAGCAATCACCCACGCGCTACGCAGATATAACTCAATAAAATCTTTTGCCAAATACCCGAACAGAGCGGCAGGAATAGAACCGATTAGAATCCACCACGCTAAACGACTTTCGCTATTATGAGTACCAGCGAAAGAGCCGCCCCAAGCACCCAATAAGCTGAATACTTCTTTACGGAAATAAATAACAACCGCTAATAACGTGCCTAAGTGCACAGCAACATCAAAGGCCAATCCTTGATCTTTCCAGCCTAATATTTGCGACGGTAAAATAAGATGTGCAGAGCTTGAGATAGGCAAAAATTCAGTAAAACCTTGAATAAGAGCCAGAATAAAGATTTCTAAAATCGACATTAAATAATTCCTTGCCAGTCGAATTCAACCGCCCACAGCGATTGTTGAGATTTGTCGTAGTTATCCCACAACGATAAATAAGATTGGTTTAATACCGGATGAATTACATCAGGTGCAATTTGCGCAAGAGGCCACAATACAAAGGCATTTTTATCAATTTCATGACGAGGTAACTGGGCAGGTTTTTCGACAACTAAGGCGTCATACACTAATAAGTCTAAATCAAGCGTACGTGAACTAAACTTTTTCGCACTGCGATCACGACCGTTATCGACTTCTATTTGACGCAATGTTTGGCATACTTCATCAACAGACAACGACGTTTCACCGCCGCATACTAAATTATAAAAGTTGCTACCATCAAAACCGACAGATTCACTTTCAAAGACATCGGAAACGGCAAAGTCACTAATAAATTCACCCATCGCAGCAATACCTTGACGCACGTTATGTGCCTTATTGATATTACTGCCTAGGCTAATATAAATGCGCGCCATTAACGCTTTACTCCACGCTCAATACGCACACCGACACCTGACGCGTTTGCAACGGCATCAGGCTTATGAATCGACAGCTTCAACCATTCGATGGAAAATTCGTCCATCAACATTGCCGCAATTCGCTCAGCAACTGTTTCAATTAACTCAATTTTTTGAGTCTCAAGCCAGCTCGTAATGCGTTGTGACACAGTGGCATAATCGAGTGCCTTGGTTAAGTCATCATTCAGCGCAGGCGCCCTATTGTCCCAAGCCATCTCAAGGTCAATCTTAAGTGTTTGTTTAATAGTTTTTTCCCAGTCATAGGCACCGATAGTTGTTTCAACGGTTAACTGATTAATAAAAACGATGTCCATAGAGATTCTCTAATTAGGTTAGATATTTCAAACGAGTCTAAAAGGTCGGATACCTTTTTTTATATTAACAGCATATACTTAGCTTTAATGCTCAAAAGACAGGCTGTTAACGAACGGCGCTAATATAGCTTATTTTGAAAAGGAAAACAGCCATAATGTCTAAAACCACCGCAACAACGACGCGAGAAAGGCACTCTTAATTAGATGACGATACCTCTCACATTACTCATGGTTATCGTGGCTTACTTAGCGGGGTCACTATCAAGTGCCGTTATCGTTGCTCGCGCTTACAAACTACCCGACCCAAGAACCCACGGCTCTAATAACCCTGGTGCGACAAATATGTTACGTATCGGCGGTACTACGCCTGCCGTTCTCGTGCTCATTGCAGATGTGCTAAAGGGCACCATTCCAGTGTGGTGCTCCTATTTTTTAGGGCTGCCACCTATTGCACTAGGCATCATCGCCATAGCAGCCTGTCTTGGTCATATCTTCCCAATATTTTTCGAATTTAAAGGCGGCAAAGGCGTAGCGACGGCATTAGGTGCCATCTTTCCGATTGGTGCCGATCTAGGCGGTTATCTCATTGCTTGCTGGTTTGTATTATTGCTATTAACAGGTTATTCATCACTTGCTGCTATCTGCGCTGCGTTCTTAACGCCAATATTTACCTACTACATCAAACCGGAATACACCATTCCTGTTGCTATGCTCTGCGCACTCATTATTATTCGCCACCAACCAAACATTAGACGACTATTAGCGGGTGAAGAACCCAAGGTATGGAAGAAGTTTAAGAAGAGTGAGAAATAAATCGAGCTATCGCTGACTACCGTTTAGCTTCTCTTATTATTCAACTGCGGCCTGCAACTTCTCAGCACGCTTATCCAATAACGCCTGAATATTTTTTGCATCTTCAATAAGCTTTTTTGCTTGCTGTGGTGACGTTGTCATTGGCAAAGGAATCGTTGCTGCGCTATGGCTTGCTTTATTGTCGCTAGTGGCTTGTGAATCATTCGAAGATAAATCAATAACATTACCATTGGGTTCAATGTAAACAATCTCCACTGGCGTATCGTCTGCCGGTGGAATGTCCGACATATGCCACTTTCCATCGCTACCTTTCCAGCGATAAACGGCGGACTTCATAGCAACAGGTTTTACTTGAACAAGCTCACTTGTGCTCTTTTCGACTTCACTCCATGAACTTTTAATCTGCTCAGTAACTTTCTCCAGAGGTGAAGTCGATGACGTAAAATCATCAACTTTCAACCAAGGCGTACCGTCTGGCTTTTTAAGGATAAACAGGCCACCCACTGCTAAGATAACAACGACCAACATGGTTTTAATAAATAACTTCACTGAGTAATTCCTTTACAGACACTTTTCCAATATAACTTTAATGGCAAGATAAAAGTTTAATCGACAAGGCGCGCGAATGATTAATAGCCTGCTATTGTGATTGAGCGCAACGCAGTCGATAAGCTTTTAGACGCCATTAAACGGCTGGCAGCTGATCCATTGGCCAACGTGGTGTCGCACTAATCTCTAATCCAACGGTTTGATCAGCCTTCAAACGCTGCATTCCCGCATAAGCGATCATCGCACCGTTATCGGCACAAAACTCATGGCGTGGATAAAACACCTCACCGCCACGAGATTTCATCATTGCTTCAAGTTGCTCACGCAAATGACGATTTGCGCTTACACCGCCAGCAACAACTAAACGTTTTAAGCCGCTTTCTTTTAAAGCGCGCTTACATTTAATCGCCAACGTATCAACAACTGCATCTTCAAATGCACGAGCGATATCGGCTTGAGTTTGATCGTCAGGCATTTGATCGTTTCCGCGATGATCGTTGATCGTATTCGCCGCAAAAGTTTTCAAACCACTGAACGAAAAATCCAATCCCGGCTTATTTGTCATTGGTCTTGGGAAGGTAAAGCGTGAGCTATCGCCCAATTCTGCTAATTTAGATAAACGAGGGCCACCTGGGTAATCAAGTCCGAGTAACTTGGCAGTTTTATCAAATGCTTCACCGGCAGCATCATCAATAGACTCCCCCATCACTTCATATTGCCCAATGCCGTCAACCCGCACCATCTGGGTGTGTCCACCTGAAACTAACAAAGCCAAGAACGGAAAATCAGGTTTATTTTCTTCAAGCATTGGTGCCAATAAATGGCCTTCCATGTGATGCACAGCAACAGCAGGTTTATCCCATGCATAAGCCAATGATCGTGCGACAGAAGCGCCAACTAATAACGCGCCAACCAAGCCTGGGCCTGCGGTGTAACCAATACCATCAATATCTTCTTCTGTGCAATTTGCCTCAGCAAGTGTCTCACGGATCAAACCAATGATCTTTCTTGAATGATCGCGAGACGCCAACTCAGGAACAACACCGCCATAATCGGCGTGTAGCTTCACCTGACTATATAACTTGTGTGCCAGCAGTCCTTGCTCATCATCATAAATGGCAACACCAGTCTCATCACAAGAGGTTTCAATTCCTAAAATTCGCATCTTTTTTCGGCTCAAACTCAATAAATATGGGGCAATTGTACGCTGTGCGAATTAATTTTGCAGCTAGCTTATGATCTTTCTTTACAAGCAAGCATCGTTCAGACTAAAATAGCGCACCAAATTTGACGGCCCTGCAAAAATATTGCAATTGGCTTAATGAAACAAACCTTCGAGGTGAAAGGCAAATGCCAATAGTTAAAGTTAGAGAAAACGAACCATTTGACGTAGCACTACGTCGTTTTAAACGTTCATGCGAAAAAGCAGGTATCTTATCTGAAGTTCGTCGTCGTGAGCATTACGAAAAGCCAACGACTGAACGTAAGCGTGCTAAAGCAGCAGCTTCAAAGCGCCTAGCTAAAAAGCTAAGCCGTGACAATGCACGTCGCAAACGTCTTTACTAGACACTAGATTCGGATTAGTAAGACTATGACACTTAAAGAGCAACTTACTGACCAAATGAAAGTTTCTATGCGCAATAAAGATAAATTGCGCTTAAAAACTATCCGTATGGGTCAGGCTGCTATTAAACAACGTGAAATCGACGAGCAAATTACCTTAGACGACGATGCTGTATTAGCTATCCTTGTTAAAATGGTAAAACAACGCCGCGACGCAGCGCAGCAGTTCATTGAAGCAGATCGTAAAGATCTAGCCGATATCGAAGAGCAAGAAATCACAGTGATTGAGGAGTTTCTTCCAAAACCACTGACAAGCGATGAAATAGACGCTTTGATTAAAGCAGCAATCGAAAAATCAGGTGCTTCTTCAATGCAAGAAATGGGTAAGGTCATGGGCCTGCTCAAGCCGCAAGTTCAAGGTCGTGCTGATTTAGGTAAAATTAGTGGTTTGATTAAAGCTGCGTTAAACAGCTAAACCCTATTTGCCAGTGCTTCAATGCACAACTAGTGTTAAATATGCCGTGCTTTTGCGCGGCTTATTTGTTTCTGGAACCTAGTCATTCCAAACGAAATAAAAAACATCCCTTCCCCTTTTGCTGCTACAGCGAAAAAGGTACACTCATTTTAGTTTCAATAACGAGATAAATAGATTTTTCATGGCCGGTTTAATTCCACAACAATTCATAGACGATTTAATAGCACGCACCGATATTGTCGACTTAATTGATTCGCGGGTAAAACTCAAAAAAGCCGGAAAAAGCCATGTAGCCTGTTGTCCATTTCACGGCGAAAAAAGTCCTTCATTTCACGTAAGCCAAGACAAACAGTTCTATCACTGCTTTGGTTGTGGTGCCAGCGGCAACGTCATTTCATTTTTGATGGAATATGACCGCCTCGACTTTGTCGACACCATCGAAGAACTCGCAGGCATGTACAACCTTGATGTACCTCGTGACAAAGACGGCGAACGCCAAAAATCGGCACAACAATACAGCATTGAGAAACAACAAAAACTTGATTACTACGAACTCATGGATCAAGTGTCTAGCTTCTATCGCCAACAACTAAAAACTAATAAAAACAGTGAAGAAGTTATCGAGTACCTCAAAAAGCGTGGCCTGAGCGGTGACGTTGCCAAAACATTTGGTATCGGTTATTCACCAGATGATTGGGAAGTTGTTAAAACAAAATTTACTAAAAATGGCGGCAAATTCGATCCACAACGCGAAACGCAATTACTCGATACTGGTGTATTAATCAAAAACGAAAAAGGCCGTGTTTACGACCGTTTTCGTCACCGTGTCATGTTCCCTATTCGCGATCGCCGTGGTCGTGTAATTGGCTTTGGTGGCCGAGTACTTGACGACTCAACACCCAAATATCTTAACTCACCAGAAACGCCAATTTTCTCTAAAGGACTTGAGTTATACGGATTCTATGAAGCCAAACAAGCCAATCGCGATCTCAAACGATTACTTGTGGTTGAAGGTTACATGGATGTTGTAGCTTTAGCACAACATGGCGTAAGCTGGAGCGTAGCATCACTGGGCACCTCAACAACCAGCGAACAAATTCAACTAATGTTCCGTAACACCAGCGAAATTATCTGTTGTTACGACGGCGATCGCGCTGGCCGCGAAGCTGCATGGCGAACACTACAAAACTCATTGCCGCAATTGCAAGACGGTCGTCAAATCAAATTCATGTTCTTACCCGATGGTGAAGATCCTGATTCAATGATCCGCGAAGTCGGCCACGATGAATTCGTCAAACTCGTGGACAACGCCACCCCATTATCGCAATTTATGTTCGACAACCTCATAAGCCAAGTTCAAATGGACAGTGAAGATGGTCGTTCAAAACTCGCCAACCTTGCATTGCCAATGGTTAACAGCATTAGCGATGGCGTGTTCCAACAAATGATGAAAGACAAGCTCGCCAAATACCTTGGTATGGACAGTGAATCACTCAATCGATTTATTACGCCTGAAGCACCAGACGCTAATAAAAAACAACGCAAAAAGGCCAATCGTGGCAGCATAGTGCGCCAAGCAATTGGTTTACTCATTCAGCATCCGCGACTTGCCAATGCACTAGCCGGAATGCCATCGCTAGATCAAGTCAATCTCAAAGGCACCGACTTACTCCAGCAACTGATTAATCAGGTACACGAACATCCTGAAATCAGCGCACCACAACTGCTAGAGCGTTGGAGAAATGCCCCTGAATACAATGCATTACTCAAACTTGCAGGCTGGCAACACGACGTCGATGACAACAATCTACAGTCACATTTTGTCGACACCATAGTGCAAATAATTAATAAGCATTTAGAACTACGTCTCGAACAATTATCCCACAAAGACCGTGTTGAGGGATTGACCACCGACGAGCGTAAAGAATATGCGCAATTAATCACAAATGAGCGCTAACTTAGGCTAGCGGCACCCACTATAAACAGTTATAATTAATCCTTATGCAACTTTTTGTTGCTATTCTTTTTGTCAGCATTAAAAGTGGATAAAATCTATGGAGCAAACCTCACAGTCTCGTCTAAAACTTCTAGTTGCCAAAGGTAAAGAGCAAGGTTACTTAACCTATGCCGAGGTTAATGACCATTTACCAGCAGACATGGTCGATTCCGATCAGATTGAAGATATTATCCAGATGATCAACGATATGGGTATTCAGGTGTTCGAAAACGCACCGGATCAAGATACTCTAATGATGTCTGAGAACAGCACCGATGAAGATGCTGCAGAAGCAGCGGCTCAAGTGCTAGCCACCGTAGAAGGTGAAATCGGTCGTACCACTGACCCAGTTCGTATGTACATGCGTGAAATGGGTACAGTAGAACTTCTGACACGTGAAGGCGAAATTGTTATCGCTAAGCGTATCGAAGAAGGTATCAAACAAGTTCAAACTTCGGTTTCTGATTATCCAGCAGCTATTGCTTCACTACTTGATCAATACGACAAGTACGAAGCTGAAGAAATGCGTCTAAGCGACATCATCACCAACTTCATCGACCCAGATGAAGACGATAACTTCGTCCCTGGTGCGTCTCACATTGGTTCTGCATTAACAGAAGAACAGCAAAGTGATGACTCTAAAGATTCAGACGACGATGATGAAGACGAAGAAGAAGTTGATACAGGCCCAGATCCGGTAGAAGCTGCCGAGAAATTTGGTAACCTTCGCACTGCCTTTGAAAAAGTTAAAGAACTTGCTAACAACAAGGGTCGCGATCACGCCGACACTATCAAAGCAACAAGTGCACTAAGCGAAGTTTTCCGTGAATTCCGCCTAGTACCAAAACAATTCGATCGCATGGTTAAAAACATGCGTGACGTGATGGATCGCATCCGTGTTCAAGAACGTCTAATCCTGAAATTCGCCGTTAACCGCGCTAAAATGCCAAAACGCGAATTTACCAAAGTTTTCCCAGGTAACGAATCTGACAAAACGTGGTTAATGGACGCACTTAAATCTGGCGAACCATACGTACAAGCACTAGAAGATAACGAACGCGATATCTTACGTGCCATCAACAAATTAAAAGACATTGAGCAAGAAACTGACCTAACTATTGCCTCAATCAAAGACATCAACCGTCGCATGTCTATTGGTGAAGCAAAAGCACGTCGTGCTAAGAAAGAAATGGTTGAAGCTAACTTACGTCTTGTAATTTCGATTGCTAAGAAATACACCAACCGTGGTTTACAATTCCTTGATTTAATTCAAGAAGGTAACATCGGTCTAATGAAAGCTGTTGATAAATTTGAATACCGTCGTGGTTACAAATTCTCGACTTATGCAACATGGTGGATCCGTCAAGCAATCACTCGCTCAATCGCTGACCAAGCGCGTACTATTCGTATTCCAGTACACATGATCGAGACAATCAACAAACTGAACCGTATTTCTCGTCAAATGCTACAAGAAATGGGTCGTGAGCCACAACCGGAAGAGTTAGCTGAGCGCATGCAAATGCCAGAAGACAAAATCCGTAAAGTACTTAAGATTGCTAAAGAGCCAATCTCAATGGAAACACCAATCGGCGATGACGACGATTCGCACCTAGGTGACTTCATTGAAGATACAACGCTTGAGCTACCATTACAGTCAGCAACATCTGAAGGCCTAAAACTAGCCACTAACGATGTACTAGCTGGTCTAACAGCTCGTGAAGCAAAAGTACTGCGTATGCGTTTCGGTATCGACATGAATACTGACCACACGTTAGAAGAAGTTGGTAAACAGTTCGACGTAACCCGTGAACGTATTCGTCAAATCGAAGCGAAAGCACTACGTAAACTGCGCCACCCTTCTCGCTCAGAACAGCTTAAGAGCTTCTTAGACGAGTAATCTACTCGCTAACAATCACTTAATTGAAAGCCGCTATTTCGTAAGATGTAGCGGCTTTACTTTTTCTACAACATAGAACATAAAACCTAGAAAATTCAGCCATAGAAAAAACCTATCACCACCATTCAAAACAACGATTACCAATCCCTTTACCTCAACCTAACTTGAGGACTTAAAGTAACTCCATCGAATCAACGAACACAATAAAAAAAGACTTATCAAGGAGATACTTATGTTAACTTTAGAGCACCTAAACCTAGTCGTAAAAGACATCGACGAAACTATCAAATTTTACCAAGCTATCGCACCACATTGGAAAGTACGTAGCAGCGGCCAAGGCAACTGGTACGGCACACCACGCAACTGGGTACACTTTGGCGACGACTACCAATTCATTAGCTTTAATGACAACGGCACAGGTGCTAACCGCGACCTAGAAACCAATGCATTAGGTCTTAGCCACTTCGCCTTTAGCACCGCCAATATAGACGCCGCAACCACACGCTTACAAGCAGCAGGTTTTGAGATTAAGATTCCACTGCATGAAGATGCACACCGTAAAAACATCTACTTCCTCGACCCTAACGGCTACGAAGTTGAACTAGTGCAATACCTATCAGACATTCCAAGTGAACGTAATCTTGATGCATAGCTTTCAAAGCATCCCCCAATAAAAACGCCGCTATCAACAGCGGCATTTTTACGAGAATCAACAAATAAATCAGCATCGAAAGAGAATGGAAAGTGAGTCGAAAAGGACTCGGAAAGCGGTAGCAAACGAATGAATGGAGAATAAATAACCATTTAGTGAAAAATAACAGTCAATCACGTGACGTTTTAAAAATAAATGCTTATACTTACCGCCGCTTAAACAAATCTGTTTAGCATCTAAATGGCCCCTTAGCTCAGTTGGTTAGAGCACCCGACTCATAATCGGTAGGTCCCGTGTTCGAGTCACGGAGGGGCCACCATTTATTTACCTAGCTACACAACATTTCGCTAAAAGTATTGCTGTTCAATTGGTCACTTCCATCGACTGCTTCTGGTACATAGCTGGTCTCGAATTTTTCAGTGTTGTAATTCAAGCGACGGCGGCGACAGGGAATTAGCAAAAATAAAAAGCTTTGTAGCCCTTGCCCATTTTTTTAATCTTTTTTCTAAAAAATTTATAGCATCATTGTACCAACCCAAACTCACGGTCATAGAACTCGCAGTAGACTGAACAATATTAGAAAAGTAAATCAAACTACTCTCTGAATAATTACATTTTCCAAATAGCACCAAAAAATTAAATGGCTGCTGGTAATAATTCACACGGCACGGCGAGCAATTTTTGTCAGTTCAAACTAAAAAAATATTCTTCAACCATTGTCGCCGTCGCCGCCTAAATTAGAGAAATTTACTCAAATAAACCAGCATAGGACCAGCCACAAAAATACGAATGTGTTGACGTGAGTTGTGGTATTTGTGTGAAACAGTAGTGGCTTAGGTTAGAGCTAGAATGGCAGGCCTAGTTGTCACACTAGACCCACCGACTACAAATTTTAGGGCTGATGGTATAGTAGAGCATAGCATTCAAATTTAGTGTTATTGGTATCATTCGTTTAGAGTAAATGATAAATTACGCTCCATTAAAGGATTTAATATGTATTGGACACAACCTGTCCAAACGAACCTATATAGTTTTTAAAACTGAAGCAGTAGGATTTATAAGGATATATGGCAGATATCAAATTGGCAGAAAGACTCGCGAATATAATGGGGACGTTATATAGCGGTGAATCAACGACTATTAAAGCTCTTTCTGAAAAATTCAATACCAGCGAACGCACTATCCACCGTGATATCACTGAACGTTTAAGTTTTTTACCTATTATAAAAACCGATGGTAAATTGCTACTAGATTCTCAAACCATTGGTCAATTAAATAAAAAAATCATTCAAAATTTTGCTGCTATTTGTGGAATAAGGGATTTATTTCCGTCGCTTGACGATGCTTTTCTCCAGTCAATAATGGCCCAAAATCAAGATTCAGCATATCTAGTTAAATCTCATAAATATGAAGACTTAGCGGATCCTATTTTAAAGCAGCTTTTTCTTAAACTCGAAAAATCAATAACCAAGAAAGAAAAAATTCACTTCTATTACAAGGCTAAAGACTACCAAAATGTTAAGCCTTATAAACTGATTAGTTCCAAAGGATTGTGGTATTTAGCTGCACTAGATGGTAACAAACTAAAAACATTTCATGCTAGTCAACTTTCGAGTGTTTGGCCTACAGGGAAGCTATTCGAACACAAACATGCAATTGAGAGGCACATAGAGGACTCGGAAAGTATATGGTTCAGTGATAAAAAATTTGAAGTGACAGTTCAAGTTAATTCTGAAGTAGCTAGCTATTTTCTTCGACGTTCACTTTTACCAGAACAAGAGTTAATAAAAACATGTGACGATGGTAATTTAATTCTTTCGAGCAAAGTTGCTGATGATAAACAGATACTTCCTCTTATTAAATATTGGATGCCTTATCTAAAAATCATTTCGCCTTCTCGACTAGATGAAAAAGTAAAAATATCAATTCAAAACTACCTTAATTGGTAACTAAAAGTATCAGTGAGCAAATTAAGCTACTGATTTAAATCAAAACAAAAGGAATCACTATGAGTTTTTGGAAGAAAGCAGCTTGGGTTGCAGCGGGTGTTGGTGCAGTTGTAGCAGCTCCGGTTACTGGAGGGGGTTCTATTGCAGCATTGGTTGGGGCAGCTGGCACTACTACTGCAGCTGGAATCGCGTTAGGTGCAGCAGGTGGATTGGCGGCTAGTTCTTTGACCGAAGAGTCGAAAAAAGAAGCAGAAAATAGAGGTCGACGAGAAGGGCGAGCTCAATCATCAGTAGAGCTAGATAAACTATCTAAAGCGTTTGAGCAACAAGCTAAACACTTTAGTTCGCATCAAGAATATTTTGATTACATTATTGCATTACAAACTGTCGGGCTAGCTTGTGCGGTATGCGATGGCAGAATCACAGCTTCAGAAAGAGCAGAAATTGATGAATTCATAGCTGGCGTCGCATCTTCAAAATTGCCTGCATCAATTAAGAAAAAAATATCGAAAGTGGCGAAAACCAGGCCAACAATCGATACAGCCTTTGAGCTAGCTACACCATTTATGAAAACGAAAGAACAACGTCAGGATTTTGAAGCTTTGATCGAGTCTACGATGTTGGCTGATGGCCGTGTTCACCCTAAAGAAGAAGCATTCATGAAGACTTGGAAACAAATGGCTGCTTAAATTTAGTAAAAGGAAATTATTATGAGTGATAAATTGGAAAGGTTTAGAAAGCGGCAAAAACTAAAACAACGTTTAGATAAAAAAGATGAGTTATATGACGTTAATAGCTTAGCTCAAATTGATCGTGGTGTTAATCATGATTTATTAATTCAGCTCGATAGAGAGCAGACTGAAGAGTTTAATCCGGTCTATGACCTTTCTGTTTCAGAACATGAAGTAAGAAGCTGTCTATTCTTATTAGATACACAATTCTCCACACAGAAATATGAAGCTCTTTTCAACTCAACTAAGGAAGTAGTTATCGATCAATTGTTACGCCCTTTAAATTTGAGCCGTAGAGATTTAGCATCTAATGATGTTGATGGAGGGCCAGTTACGACTCTAAATAATTTTAAGGATGGTGTTGTAGCTAACGAAAAAGATCAGCAAAGTTACAATGAGCTAAAGAACTCACAAGAACAGTTTAATCGCTCGAAGTATGAGAACTCCGAATTTAAGAAAATGAGAAAGGAGCATCTAAAGCAGGATGAGTTGAGGGATGGTTATACAGGAAAGGAAATCCCCAAAGATGGAAGGAGCCATTTAGATCATATTACATCTGCACATGAAATTGATTCTGATCCTATGAATCATATTGCGATGAATGAAAAAGAACGCGTAACGATGGCAAATTCAGCTAATAATTTGACAATGACAGACTCAAGTTTAAATCAGTCAAAGAGCGACAAAGATCTAAAAAAATGGAATAACTCTCAAAACGCTAAAGATAAAACAAACGATAATGGAGAGCATTATAGTACTGATGATAAGTTAGTTAATAGCAAGTATTCTCAATCTAAACAACACATAAAAAGTACTCAAAACAAAAAGTATTATAATAAATTGGCATCAGAAACTCTTACCACCTCTATTACTGAAGCTAAAAGTGTTGGGTTACAACAAGCTATAGGCAGCTTATTTTCCGAGCTTATTTCGGCTATTTTTATTGAAGTTAAAGATTCATTTATAAATGGTTTTAAAAGTGCCCCCGATGAAACTTTTTGGCAAGCTTTGAAAGCAAGATTATTTCGCGTTATTGGGAAGGTAGTAGGAAATTGGGACTCTGTTATCAATGCATTACAAAGTGGTTTAATGGGAGCTATTAGCGGGTTTGCATCTAATATTTGTACAGTTGTAATAAACCTTTTGGTCAAAACTAGTAAGAATATGGTTAGACTAATAAGAGAGAGTTTTATGTCTCTTATGAAAGCGCTAAAAATACTACTTTCTCCACCTGAAGGTATGAGTTTTAAAGAAAGCGCCCATGAAGCTAGTAAATTGATAGGTACTGGTTTAGTTGTTAGCTTAGGTATTTTTGCTGAAGAAGCAATATCTACGTATTTGCAAGGTTTTGCTATTCCATTTTCGGGAGTTATTTCAGCCGTAATTACTGGTCTTATGACCGGCTTGAGCTCTTTGTTAGTTGTTTTTATGCTTGATAAGTTGGACTTATTTGGAGTTAATGCTGAAGAGCGTCACAAGTTTATTATGGGGGAGTTGGATTCTAAAATTAATAACAGTATTTTAAGTTCTGAGAGTATTATTAGAAAGTTGGGCATTGTAGACTGAATTGTTGTAGGCAATAGATGTAGTAGTTCAGATGTATTAGTCCCGACCTGATCTGACACATCGACTTGAAAAACCGAGAGTTACCCGCTTTGATTATAGGTGTCGAATCTTTAATCAAAAACTAAAAGGAACTCTCGGATGATTCATACTAACAATCCAATCATAAAACACAAAGCGGGTTTATTAAATTTAGCTCAAGAACTGGGTAATGTTTCTAGGGCCTGTAAAGTCATGGATGTATCTCGTGATACATTTTATCGTTACCAAGAGCTTGTTGAAGATGGTGGTATCGATGCGCTAATCGATAAAAGTCGTCGCAGTCCAAATGTTAAAAACCGCGTAGATGTAGAGACTGAGCAAGCTGTCATTGATTATGCAATCGAACAGCCTGCGCATGGACAGCACAGAACAAGTAATGAACTATGAAAGAAAGGCGTGTTTGTCTCTGGTAGTGGCGTACGCTCTATTTGGCTAAGAAACGATTTAGAGAACTTTAAGAAGCGTCTGAAAGCATTGGAGGCTAAAGTAGCCAATGACGGTATTATCCTCAGCGACGCGCAAGTTGCAGCGCTAGAGAAGAAAAAGCACGATGATGAAGCGTGTGGTGAAATAGAAACGGAGCATCCTGGCTACCTCGGTTCTCAGGATACATTCTATGTCGGAAACCTCAAAGGCGTGGGTCGTATTTATCAACAGACGTTCGTTGATACTTATAGCAAAGTGGCCTTTGCCAAGCTCTATACAACGAAAACACCAATTACTGCGGCAGATATGCTTAATGACAAAGTATTGCCTTATTTTGAGGGATATGAGCTGCCAATGCTGCGTATTTTAACTGATCGTGGAACTGAGTATTGCGGCAAAGTTGAGCAGCACGATTATCAATTATATCTAGCGATTAATGATATCGATCATACGAAAACAAAAGCGATGTCACCTCAGACTAATGGTATCTGTGAACGGTTCCATAAGACTATTCTCAATGAGTTTTACCAGATCACGTTTAGGAAAAAGCTGTACGCTGACATGGAAGAGCTTCAAAAAGATCTGGACGAATGGATGAACTACTACAATAATGAACGAACTCATCAAGGCAAAAAGTGCTGTGGCAGAACGCCACTTGAAACTTTACTTGATGGTAAATCGATTTGGGTTGAAAAGAATTTAGCTCAAATCTAACCTGACAGACACGGTTATCAAAACGGGTAACTGTCAGATCAAGTCTGAGCTACTACAGTTCAGACTAGAGCTGAACTACTACAGCTAGGGTGTGTGATTCACAGAGATCGTTTCAACCTAGCGATCTCTAGATCCCTTTTGTAATTGGCATCTTGGACTCTTTCGTTTTCCAAAATGTATTCGCTTGATACTTCATCGCTGAATGGCGTTGACCCACTTAGCTCAAAATATCGCTCCATTGGTGATTTACCTTTATGAGCGCTGTGTGGGCGCAGCCAATTATAGTAATGCTGCCATTCAGCAAGTTGTTCATCTAGAGTGTCAGAGTGGATGTCAATCGTTGCATAGAATTCAGTTTTATCTGTCTTTTGAGAGCGTTCTACTTTTCCATTAAGGTGCGGTGAAGCAGGCTTATTTGGCCTGAACTTAATGCCAAGTTTCATTAGTTTTTTCTGTACTTTTTCAGCAAAAAACTCTCTACCTCTATCAGTCTGAATCCGTTGAATTGGAAACGGCATTTCCTCGATAACCGCGTCTAAGAATATTAATGTATTTGCAGCAGTTCGTCGCTTGAAAACCCTAAGAACACGATATCTAGTACAATCATCAATTGAAGTATATTGATAAAGTCCTGGCGCTAATTTACAAGTATCCATCTGTACTCGATCTCCAGGAGTTGGACGTTCATACCTAATAAAATCAATTTTTCTACGGTATTTAACGATAGGTTTAACTTCGTTTCTTGTTAGGACTTTATGAATAGAAGCCATTGATAGGGAAATATCATGCAATCTTATTAATTCGCTTTGAATACGCCTAGCACCGAGATTTCGTTGAGATCGTATATCTAAGATCAAACATTCCAATTCCTGAGTAATTTTAGTCATTGGAGAGTTATGAGGACGCTTGCTGAGGCTGGCCAAACCTGCTAACCCATCTTTTTGGTATCGTTGCCACCATTTCCGTAATGTAGGTCTAGATATGCCACACCTACGGCATACTAAACCTGCATTACTTGTCTCTTCAAACAACTTTACCCAAGTGAGTCTTTGCTTAATTTCTTTATTCATAAAGCCAAGTATAGTTGAAAGGATGTCTATGAATCACACAGCTAGGGTGACTTAAATTTCCTCGCTCAGCTTATCCAAGACTACTTGTGTTGCATTTGGATGGTGCGCAATAGCTGTTTTTATATTCGAAGAACTATCACTAAGCATTAGTATTAAGGCTCTTGTGGAAGTGTTCGGATTTCTTACTAGCTCTGACTGAACAAGCCAGTCAGAACTAAATGCTAGCTTCTCTAAAGTTGAAGATGGAGTTCTTACACAAGCAGCTACAGCACATCTTACATTTTCTTCTTCGTCGCCAGCTAAGTAATCTAAGCATTCAAGTGGCAATTCAGGGTTTTCGATCAAATGCTCCTTTCCTAGAGAGTTTAGATTCTCACAAATGCTCTCGAACGCGGTCCTAGGTGTATTAGGGTGTGAAGCGACACTTAATAACATCTCGCTTGATGCGTGCTTCTTTTTCGCAAGCTTTTCTAAGATACTTTGCGGTGTTTTAATATTTTGGGCGAAACAAATTAGTGCATCATCCAAGCTCGTTCGTCTTCCTAGCCCAATTCCTGTCTTAAGTAAATCTAAATCAATAACTTCGTTAAGAATTGAAATTAGATCATGTGAATTAATAGTTTGAGGCTGCTTAGTATCATTGTGGTTAATAGTTTCCATTTCTGTATTCCTTGGTTTAAATAATTTTTATTTTTTCACTATATATTGATTGTGCGACAGGTTATGTCGTGAAAGAAATATTACAGACTGCTATTTTATAAAATCCCAAATTATTTCTTTAGCAAAACCAATTTGATCTTTCGCAACACCTAAAATTGGTTTAGAGATTCCCCTGCCTGCGTAAAAAAGCGATTTTACAATTTTCCCATCGTCTAAAGCTTGACTAGCCTGATCCATATCTTTTATTCCCTGTTCAAAATTACCGTCGTGTTTGTTCATGACATATTTCCTTTTCAATGGCTTTTGGCGGCAGCACATAGTCGCCCAACTGCTCGCTGACTGAGCGTAAACGTGATGATTGAATGTGTGCATACCGCGTTGTAGTTTGAGGAGAGTGATGCCCGAGCAAGTGTTGAACATCGTATAAAGTCGCTTTTCCTGAGTTGATCAAGATAGAAGCAAAACTATGTCGAAGATCATGTATTCTCAGGTGTTCTAAAATACCTGCGCGTTGCTTGATTCGAGCAAATGCTTTCTTAGGACGTGTGATCGCTTTTCCTTCTATTTCACTGGCAAAGATATATGGGTTGTTTCTCTTTTTACGCCGACTTTGTTCTTCAAGTACAGTGAGAGCAGCATTGTTGAGCAACACAGTTCTAGCTAGACCAGCCTTTGTATGTGCTAAAAACAGCGTCGCATTCCCATCTTCGACGGAGAAGTCTTTCCATTGGGACTGACATATTTCGCCAATACGCATCCCAGTTAGTAGTACGAACTTGAGTGCATTAGCCCCAGCCCTCCCTTCGTCTTCGTCGCAAGCTCGTATGAATCTTATGACCTCGTTTTTGCTTAAAAAACGTTGCTTAATATAATAAACGGGGTCAGGTTCTGAGGTATCCCCACAAATATTTTGGATAGGCGTCAATACAAATTAATCTCTAGA
>OJBM01000197.1_pt1 | contig 23955 bp, 20 predicted proteins | sample 1591061 | NCBI WGS metagenome assembly OJBM01 (sample SAMN05416872, study PRJEB24817) | seawater metagenome | isolation source: Sea water | place: Canada:Atlantic | collected 2013-11
TATCGCCTATTCGTGTAGCCAGCTACACCACATAGGCTCTGCCTTGTAGAAACCCTAAACAAATTGCTGCAAAAACGAACTCAAAAGGTCAACAGACCCTAATAAAAAGGAATAATTATGAGTCAACCAACATTAACTCAGCGAATGCTCAACAAGGTAGAGCTTTACGGGAATAAACTGCCCGATCCCGCGGTCTTGTTCATCGCCCTTTTGGGCTTTGTGTGGCTGTTATCTTGGGCGCTATCAGGCATTAGTTTCAATGCCATTGATCCAAGAACAGGTGAACAGTTAATTATTAATAACCAGCTTTCGGGTGCCGCCTTTACGCAGTTTTTATCGTCAATGGTCAATAACTTCTCGCATTTTCATCCTGTTGGCGTTGTTTTAGTCGCGATGTTGGGGATCGGTGTTGCTGAATACTCTGGCTTCATTAATGCAGGTTTGCGTTCTCTATTAGCGAAAACATCATCAGCATTATTAACGCCTTTAGTTATCTTAATAGGCATTGTGTCTCATACTGCTGTAGATGCAGGGTATGTATTAGTCATTCCATTAGGCGGGGTAATTTTCTACGCCGCGGGCAGACACCCTCTTGCTGGTATTGCTGCCGCTTTTGCCGGTGTCTCTGGTGGTTTCTCTGCCAATTTTATTCCTTCAGCAATCGATCCGATGCTGCAAGGTATATCTCAAGCTGGCGCTCAAATTTTAGATCCTAAAATTGTCCTAAATCCACTCAATAACTTCTATTTCACTGCCGCTTCATCATTATTAATTACCGGCTTAGGCTGGTTTGTTACCGATAAGATTGTTGAGCCTAAATTAGCGAATAATAAGCTTGACGGTAATTTAGAAGATTTACCAAAAATGGAACCGCTAAGCACAGCAGAAGGTAAAGCATTAGGTTACGCCCTGTGGTCAATCTTAGCTGGCGTCGTATTACTAATTGCAACGGCGTTTCCTGAATCATCGCCGTGGCGAGCAGGTGATGGCACGCTAACCGCATTCGGCGCACCATTAATGAAATCTATCGTGCCGTTAATTTTCTTATTTTTCTTGTTACCAGGTCTCGTTTACGGCATTGCCATTGGCAAAATTAATAGCTCTAAAAGCTTTGTCGAAGGTATGTCTGCGGCAATGTCAGGCATGGGTTACTACTTGGTGATCATGTTCTTTATTGCCCAATTTATTTACTCATTTGGTCAATCGAATCTCGGTATTTTACTGGCGGTAAACGGTGCTGAATTTTTAAAAGCACTCGATTTACCTGGCTCTGTTACTATCGTCGGTATTATCGTGCTAACAGGATTCATTAATCTATTTGTTGGCTCTGCATCAGCAAAGTGGGCGCTATTAGCACCGATATTCTTACCAATGCTAATGCAATTAGGTATCTCACCTGATTTAGCTCAAGCGGCTTATCGCATTGGTGATTCAAGCACCAATATCATCACGCCACTAATGCCTTATTTCCCGTTAGTGGTCGTATTTTGTCAACGTTATGTAACAACAGCAGGTATAGGTACATTGACTGCGATGATGTTGCCCTTCTCACTTATCTTTATGGTGTGCTGGACAATATTTTTACTTGTCTATTGGTCAATGGGGATTCCATTAGGCATTCAAGCAAGTTATGACTATATTGCTGGTTAGTTTTAAAAAATTTGGTCCTATGACATGATGTCATAGGACTTAAATTTTTATTTTTCTACTGATTAATTTCATGATAAAAAGTGTAACAACTTCGTCCACGTTGCTTCGACTCATACATCGCTTTATCGGCGCAATTTAATAGCTCAGCAATATCTTTACCGCATTCAGGGAATTGAGCAATTCCGACACTAACCGAAAGGAAATATTCATCATTCGGTGATGTTAAATTAAACGCACACTCTTTGACTGCTGAACTAGCAAAATCCTTTAAACAATCCGTTGAATAGGTTCTGTCAATATTCTCTATCAGGACAACAAATTCGTCTCCACCCAAGCGAAAAACTTCAGCAAAAATATGGCTCGATTCATTTAATTCGATAACATTTTTCAACTTGCTAGCAACCATTTGTAACGTTTCGTCGCCTACGTTATGGCCAAGTTGGTCATTAATACGTTTAAAACCATCAAGATCAATAAATAGCAAAGCACCTGATTGCCTATGAATGATGCTTTCTAATTTCTTCAGAAATACGCGACGATTATACAGTTGAGTCAATTCATCACGCTCGCTGTGTTGTTTATGTTTTGAGGCATAACGTTTCAAATGTCGTCGATTCAAGACAAAAAACAGAATCAAAATTAAGAGGAATCCTGCGTAAACAATTAAATAACGCTGGATATCTTTACTGTTTAAAAGCTCCTTGTAATGACTAGCAAGCAACTCTTTACGAATTTTTAACGATTGATTCCGTAATTTATGCTCCAAGATATTAGACACAATTATCGTTTCTTTATTAGCCAGTAGTGAAAGTTCTTGAAAATGAATCAAGAATTTTTCAACAAGTAATTGAGTTTCTTGATTATCGTCTTTCGCTACATTTAACAATCTTTCGTTATAGTTATTAACGTCACTTTCGCTGATCTGATAACCAAATATTCGCGCATTGAATACTTCGGTCACAACTTGGTTGACCTCATTAATCACTGATGTAGTTGATGAAGATGTTTTTTCAATTTCCTCTGCTAAGTATTTGATGTAGCGTTGTCGTTGACTTACTTGTGAATTAATTGATTTAAATTTATCAAGAGAGTTCTGCGTCTTCAGAGACAACTCAGCAATCGCACTCAACTGTTCTTTTAAGGCCGTCGAATTATTGATTATAGACATCGGAAATTTTGACAATAAGTTATGTAAACGTTTCTGTGAGCTTGATATATCATCATAATGAAGCGTTAATTGGCTGCGTGTTCTTAGAACATGCTCTGTTAACTCAGTATCAACCTGAATAACATTTAACAGTAACATGTCAACTTCATGGGCCCTACGACTCATGCCAAGTTCACTATCCATATATAACCAAATCAATGGAAATACTAAACAGGTCACTACTAATGAATTTTTAATAAATCGTTTTAATGTCATTCGATCGCGTCCAATGTCGCTAAAAAAGCCTTGATACTCTCGATGTCTTCTTCACTCGCATCAATTCCTAATTGATAGGTAAACATGACTTGAATGGCTTTTTCTAATGTCGGTGCTGACGCATCGTGAAAATATGGTGCCGTTTTTGCCACATTACGTAAACTAGGCACTCTAAAGAAGTTAATATCTTCGTCTTTGCCACTAGAATTGAAATAACCAAGATCTCTAGTATTTATTTTCTGCTCTGGAAAGTACGGCTTAATAACGCCAAATTTTTGCCTTAAATTCCCACCTAAATTTGTGCCTTGATGACAACTGACACAGCCAGCGCTTTTAAACAGATTAAATCCTGCAATCTCAGCGCTATTTAACTTCGTTTTATCCCCCAAGAGATATAAATCAAATCTCGAAGGTTTTGCTAAATTAGCTTCAAATTTAATAATCGCATCAATCACAGTACTCTTCGATATTTCATTATATCCAGCCAAAGTAAACAGCGATTGGTATTCGCTATTGCCTTTCAATTGCGCAATGAGTGACGGCCATTTCCTGTTCATCAAGGTTTTATTTGTGATCAGAAAATCAAGATGCTCTTCTAGACTCTTAAATTTCCCCGTCCAACTGACGTGATAATTGTAAATACTGTAGGATATCGAGGGGGTATTATATACTTTGTCTTTCCCAGCATTATCTTTAGAAAACGGTAAACCATCTGCATAGCCTTTCTCTGGCAGATGACAACTAATACATGCCATTTGCTTATTCTCTGACAAATTCACATCTTCAAATAATACTTTGCCTAAATTTACTTGATGGCGTTGGATACTTGTCTGTTTTTCAATCGGTTTAATTGGCTTTATAAAGTTTCCACTTTCCTGAGCGATAACTTTAACGTTACAAAGAGAAAGTAACATTCCGATGATAAAATAGGCAAAAGTTCGAACGACTATCTTATTCACTCGTGTCTCCTAATTTATGATGCAACATAATATCGAATACGGAGATATGTAGTTCATCTCACCAAACGCGAACACGTTTAACAAAAAATATTTCAAATCACGATTCATTAGATAACTATAGAATATAATCGTAATTTAGATACATAAACAATACATACCTCTTAGATAAGTGCTCAAATAATAACATCAAACGAGTAGTTATTTATAAGATTTACGAAATAATACGATGATTGCATTGTTAATTACTTAAGGCTTCAAGAAGAGGGACAACTCCCAATCGCTTACGATTAGGAGTTAGGAAGAGAAATGATTTCGATAACGTTATTTACCACCACCTAAACAATTCGGTGAATCAGGCACACTAGCACTTTGCCACTGAGCATTATCAAAAGTGTGCAAAGCCAGTGCGTGAATTGGACCCGCTAACTCTTCACTTAACACTTTGTAAATCAGTTGGTGGCGTTTCACTTGACGAATACCATCAAAAACATCACATACCAACGTCACTTTGAAATGTGTTTCAGAGTTTGGCGGCACACTGTGCATGTGCGATTCATTGAGGATCTCTAGATGAGTTGGTGAAAACTCATCCTTTAATTTTTGCTCAACGGCGCGTTGTACCTTGGTAAAATCACTCATGATAACTCCTATTTCTTAGCGTCAAGACGCGCTTCAATGGCATTCATTAACGCGCCAGTAATATCAACATCAAATGCAGCTTCAATTTCTTTAATACAAGTTGGGCTAGTTACGTTAATTTCTGTCACTTTGTCACCAATCACATCAAGCCCAACAAAAATGAGTCCTTTTTCTTTTAATGTCGGGCCGATACGACGGGCAATTTCCCAGTCTGTATCAGACAGCGGACGAGCTTCACCACGGCCACCAGCCGCTAAATTACCACGGGTTTCGCCTTCTGCTGGAATGCGCGCAAGGCAATATGGCATTGGCTCACCATCAACAATTAAGATACGCTTGTCACCATTACTAATATCAGGAACAAACGCCTGCGCCATGGCATAGACTGTATTAAGCTGAGTTAAGGTTTCGATAATCACGCCAACGTTAGCATCGCCTTCTTTAACACGGAAAATAGACGATCCACCCATGCCATCAAGTGGCTTAAGGATCATGTCTTTGTGCGTGGCATAGAATTCACGAATTTTATCTTCACGACGCGTCACTAATGTCGGTGGGGTTAAATCTGCAAACCACGCGGTGTAAAGTTTTTCATTACAGTCGCGCAGGCTCTGTGGTTTATTAACCACTAACAAGCCTTCATCTTCGGCGCGCTCTAACAAGTAAGTCGCATAAACAAATTCGGTATCAAACGGCGGATCTTTACGCATTAATAACACGTCTAAATCACTAAGACGGACCTCTTGAGGCTCACCTAGTTGGTAATAATCGTTAGGATCATCTTTCACCGTGACAGACATGACGCGTGCATAACTATGGCCATGTTCTAAATAGAGATCGTTCATTTCTAAATAATACATTTCATAGCCACGGCTTTGTGCTTCCATCAACATGGCAAAGCTGCTGTCTTTCTTGATGTTAATATCCTTAATCGGATCCATCAAAATACCTAATTTTATGGTCATGCTCTTTCCTCTATTATGTATTCTTGTTTGCTCACTTACTTTAACCTAAGTCGCCAAAACGCATTTGTAATGCACTAATGACCGTTAAACCGGCTGTTTCTGTTCGCAATACGCGTGGCCCAATCAAAATTTCTTCAAAGCCTTGGTCACTGGCAAACTCAATTTCATTGTCTGACAAGCCACCTTCAGGCCCAATCACCAAGCGCACGCCGTGAGTTGGCTCTGTTAACCCATTGATACCGTGATCTGCACGTGGATGAAGGTTGAGCTTTAATTCATCCGTCGATTCACTAGCCCATTGCTCCAGTGATTTAGGCGCATGAATGATTGGCAACGTATTACGAGCACATTGTTCACATGCACTAATCACTATTTTTCGCCACTGTCCCATTTTCTTATCTAAACGATCGCCACTGAGTTTTACGCCACAACGCTCCGTAAATAATGGAGTAATCTCAGTGACACCTAACTCAACCGCTTTTTGAATGGTCAGTTCCATTTTGTCGCCGCGAGAAATCCCCTGACCTAAATGAATAGTTAATGGGGATTCAATGCATTTCTCATTGAACTCTCCGATCAAGGCGGTGACTTTTTTCTTACCAGACTCGACTAAAACCGCTGAGTATTCACCACCCTGCCCATTGAATAAAATAATCGGCGCATCGACACTTAAACGCAAAACGCGGCCAACGTGATTAGCTGCATCAGCTTCGAGCTCTATTGTGTCGCCGGTATTTAAAGTGTCAGGGTGATATATGCGTGGGATTCTCATCAGTCAAACCAAGTAATATTTAAGACAGTTAGTATAAAGATAAATTGACCCGAGATGGTTGTTTTTCAAGGCTTGTTACAAAATAAAAGTGGAAAATCTTCATAACTTCTATACGGTGTATACAATTTTTATCACCCCGCCCTAACTATAGGATTTAAAATGAACTCAAACCGATTGTTTAAACGCCTCGCGTTAACACTAGGATTGGGTGTTGCGCTCAGTGGTTGTCAAGCCACCAGCGACACCGTTGCTAGTCAAGAAACTACCGCAAAACCACTAACTCTGGAACAAATCTACAAAGACGGCGAATTTCGCTCAGAGTGGATTGGCCGTATTCGCTGGTTAAGTGATGGTAGTGGTTACACCGCTGTTGAAAAATCTAGCTATAAAATGAAAAACGATAAAGGCGAGATGAAAAGCGCGGGCCGTGACATTGTCCAATACGATCCAAAAACCAACAAACGCACAGTACTTATTTCAGCAGAGCAATTGATTCCAGAGGGCAGTGATAAACCGCTTTCAATTCACAACTACAGTTGGTCAAAAGATCGCAGCCAAGCGCTGATTTATACAAACTCGAAGAAAGTATGGCGCTCGAATTCTCGCGGTGATTACTACATTTTGAACCTTAAAAATTCAAAGTTAACGAAAGTTGGCGGCAGCGACTATCAAGATAGCCGTGTAATGTTCGCAAAATTCTCACCAGATGCCAGCAAAGTTGCCTATGTGTATCTAGATAATATCTATGTACAAGATCTTAGCTCAATGAAGATCACTCAGCTGACTTTTGACGCGTCTAAATCAACGATTAATGGTTTATTCGATTGGGTTTATGAAGAAGAGTTTAGTATTCGTGACGGCTTCCGTTGGAGTCCAGACGGTAGCAGAATTGCTTACTGGCAGTTAGATACCAGCGGTTCTCGTGATTTCCACATGATCAACAATACCGACACTTTATACCCAACTTTAACGACTTTCCCTTACCCAAAAGTTGGCGAGAAAAACGCCGCAGCTAAGATTGGTGTTGTTGCGTTAAATACACAAAAAACAGTATGGGCTAAATTTAAAGGCGACGCGCATAACATGTATATTCCGCGTATGAGCTGGGCTGACAATAGCGATGAAGTTATCATTCAGCGCATGAACCGCAAGCAAGATACCAATAAGGTCTACTTAGTATCAGCTAAGACAGGTGCACTAAATCATATCTACACTGAAAAAGAAGAAACCTTTATCGAGTGGGTTTATGATGTTACTTGGATTGATGACGGTAAGTCATTCTTATGGATCAGCGAACAAGATGACTGGCGCCACATTTACAAGATTTCTCGCGACGGTAAAACGGTTGTTGATTTAACGCCTGGTGCATTTGATATCACCTCAATTAAATCTATCGACGAAAAAGCAGGCTGGGTTTACTTCATTGCTTCTCCAGATGATGTTGCACAGCGTTACTTGTTCCGCGCACCATTAGATGGAAGCGGTAAAAAAGAGCGTGTAACACCAGCACAATTTGCAGGAACAAACAGCTATTACATGGATGCAGCAGGCCAATGGGCTATTCATACTCATTCAAGCTTCGATGTCCCTTCAACAAAACGTCTAGTGTCACTTAAAGATCATAAAATTGAGCGTGTACTAACTGAAAACAAAGCGCTAAAAGCCAAGCTGGCTAAACTTGATTTGGGTGAAACTGAGTTCTTCCAAGTTAAAGCACATGACGGTGTAATGCTTGATGGTTACATCACCACACCAGCTAACTTCGATCCTAACAAAAAATACCCAATCATCTTTTATGTTTATGGCGAGCCTGCTGGTCAAACGGTAAAAGATAGCTGGCGCGGAGGTTCATACCTTTGGGATCAATTGCTAACGCAAAAAGGCTTTATTGTTGCGTCAATTGATAACCGTGGTACTAAAGCACCTAAAGGTCGTGCGTGGAGAAAATCTATCTACGCTAAAGCGGGTGTCGTACCCTCACGCGATCAATCAGATGCTGTAAAAGAAATGGTGAAGAGATTCCCATTCATTGATGAATCGCGCGTAGGCATTTGGGGACATTCTGGCGGCGGTACATCAACGCTTAACGCCTTATTCCGTTACCCTGAGCAATACAAAGTGGGTATCGCTAATGCGCCCGTTCCAGATTTGCGTTTATACGATACAATTTACCAAGAACGTTATTCTGGCTTACTAGAAGATAACAAAGAAAACTATGAGCAAAGTGTCGCTATTAACTTCGCTAAAAATCTACGAGGTAAATTGTTATTAGTACACGGTACAGGTGACGACAATGTTCATTATCAAGGCAGTGAGCGTTTAATTAACGAGTTAATTAAACATAACAAACAGTTTGATTTCATGTCTTATCCAAACCGTAGCCACGGTTTATGGGAAGGCGAAGGTACAACATTGCATCTTAAAACAATGATGACTGAGTATTTCTTAGATAACCTATAATTTTAGGTCAATTAACAGTAAAAGCCTGCACTCGATGAGTGCAGGCTTTTTTATTGCGTTAACTAGTAAGAATTAAATCCCTCATCGAGTTCGATAAGTTTGAAGGGTACCGATAAATCTGTGGGCGCTTTTTGGGTTACTTTTTTGGCGGTTTAAAAAAGTAACTAATGTGCCTGTGCTTAGGTAAATAGAAACGAAGATATTCTATAAGCACATTATATGAAGTAGTTGCTGCTAATTGGTATTAACGCTTACGCGTAAACATCTGAATTTCATTCTGATAACGCTCCCAATCAAACTCCTCCACCAAACTATCCGCCAACGCATCAATACTCTGCTCTCGCAGGGCTTCGTAATTGACTTCCTCAAAGCTATCACCATTACTCGCCCACGTAATAATCGCATTAAGCGCTTGCGGCGTGTCCATTAGACCATGCCAATAGCTAGCGAAGATTTGTTGATCTGATGATAAAAAACCTGCGCCAATATTATCGTTATCACTATTATCAGCAACAACACGGGTTATTTCGTTTAATTGATATTGGCTGTCACCTGCATGAATCTCATAACCATTAATAGGCACTGCCGATTGTTGGGGAAGTTCTATTACACCTTGTTTTAAGGTGAGCTCTTTTGAGTTAGTCATCGTAGTTGTTAACGGCAAATACCCCAGCCCGTCACAAGACTCTTTTTGCAATGATTCAATACCGTCAGGATCTGCAATAAACTCGCCTAACATCTGCATTCCACCACAAATAGCTAGTACTTTTCCGCCATAGCGCAAATGCTTAGCCAGTGTTTTATCCCAACCTTGCGCTTTAAACCAGGTTAAATCTGCTTGGGTATTTTTAGAGCCCATTAATACGATTAAATCAGCTGACGGATGATTTGGCGATAATTGAGGACCAACAAGTTCCACATCAAGTTGTGGATGAGCACGCATGGCATCTAGATCATTATGATTACTAATTCGCGGATAAACAGGCACCACTATTTTTAGTTTTGTATCAGTTGTATGTTGCTCAACAGCAACACTATCTTCGCTATCAAGATACAAGCCTTGTAAATACGGCAAGACTGCTAAAACAGGCTTTCCTGTTTTTTGTTCTAACCACTCGTTACCAGATGTTAAAAGCGAACGATCACCACGGAATTTATTAATGACAAAGCCAATCACTCTATCTTGCTCTGATTGGCTTAAGCAATCGAGTGTGCCAGTAAGATGCGCAAAAACACCGCCGCGATCGATATCGGCAACGATAATAACCGGACAATCAACTTCTTCGGCAAACCCCATATTGGCAATATCACGATCACGAAGATTAATTTCAGCCGGGCTCCCCGCGCCTTCAACGACCACAACATCGTATTTTTGCGCCAACCGTTGATGTGCAGCAAGCACTGCCTTCATCGCCGTTGGTTTATAGTCGTGATAATTTTTAGCATCAAGCTGCGCAGCGACCTTGCCATTAATGATGACTTGGCAGCCAATATCGGAACTTGGTTTGAGTAGCACAGGATTAAAATCACAGACAGGCTCTAGGCCACAAGCTTGTGCTTGCAGAGCCTGAGCGCGACCAATTTCACCACCGTCGATGGTGACGGCACTATTAAGTGCCATATTTTGTGGTTTAAAAGGTGCAACTTTTAAGCCTTGGCGCTTAAAAGCGCGGCCAAGTGCACAAACTAACGTTGATTTTCCTGCATCAGAAGTGGTGCCTTGCACCATAATGGTTAGACAGTTCACAGGCCACCAACTGCGAAATAAGCGATGAATCCTAGCCAAGAAAGGACAAGTAAAAACCAAGGTAGTTTAGAAGAGTTCTCAGCTGTAGATACAGATTCGTCATTATCCTGAATCATCGATTGCGCTTTCTTAATTTGACGGCCCTTTTTACGGACTTTATCTTGTTCTCGTTGTTTAGCTTTGTGCTGTTTTTTAAATTCGCTAATTCCCTTTTCGATACCAGTAGCAATTAGCTTAGTTTGCTCTTTTGTTTGTCCTGGCCGTTGATTGGCTTTAGCAACCGCCAGCGCTTCGTCTTTCGTTTGTTGAGAGACTGATTGTTTAGAAGGCATAACATTACCCCTCTTTTAATGAAGGGAATACACTCAGTAATCCATCAAAATGCTCAAACACAACCGTTGGATTATGCAAGGATATGTCTTCGCCATAGTTATACCCATAGGTTAGCCCAACACTTTCCATCTCAATGGCATTCGCCGCCAAAATATCATTGTGGGAGTCACCAATCATGACACAATTGCCAGCACTAACTCTCTGCTGCTCCACAACGTGTGTCAGCGGCATTGGATCAGGTTTTTTCTTTGGCAGTGAATCAGCCCCAAGTATATGAGTAAAATATTGTTTGATATTTAAATGACTGACAATGGGATCTACAAAAATTAATGGCTTATTGGTTACGATATGCAATGTATAGCCACGATCGACTAATGCCGATAACGTCCTTTTAACGCCAGCATACAAGGATGTTTTAACGCAGGCTTGTCGTTGATAGTGCTCAAGGAAAATATCTAATGCTTGTTTTGCATAATCGACATCTAGTGTTGATGAAATATTCCCTGAACCACTTAATGCGCGTTCGACAAGTATTTTTGCTCCGTTGCCAACCCAGCTACGAATTGTTTCCTCTGGAAAATTTGCTAACGATAAACTGCTGAGCATGTCATTAACAGCTGCCGCTAAGTCTGGAACACTGTCGACTAAGGTGCCATCGAGATCAAAAATTAAATCGGATTTATTATTAAAAATTACGTGCTCTAATGACATGCAGGAACCTAAACTATTTCTATAAATTTGCGCGGAAGCTAGTTTTAACATGTATCACTATTTAGTGATACACATCCCTGATTAAATCCATCGAAATAGTGTATTATCTTCATTATCAATAGTCTCAATTATGCTAGAGATTAGATTCCATACGTTTACCAAGGGTAGTTTTCTTGTGAGTATCAAAACAATTGCGATAGCCGACTTAAAAATTGGTATGTTTTTATTAGAGTTTAATGACTCCAAACAAAAAATTGCAGTGAAAAAGCCTGGCCGAGTGCCCAATGATAAAGTTATTGGTAAATTAGCAGGAGACGGCATTGTTGAAGTCACTGTCGATTTTAGCCGTTCAACATTTACTACAAAAATTGAACCAGCTTCATGGAAACGGGACAAATCTAAGTTAGTCGCGTTTGACAACGAAATCATGCGCGCACACAGGTTATTAAAAGAATCTAAAGCGACGGTCAATAAAATGTTAGAAAACGTTTTTGCGGACCAAGTTGTCGATATAGAACCCCTCAATAAAGCAGCAGACGATATTGTTGAATCATTATCTAACAACAGTGATGCGCTGCATTCATTGTCAGCATTGCGCACCAAAGATGCGTACTTGGCAGAACATTCGCTTAATGTTGGTGTTTTGCTAGCTTCGTTTGCCCGCTATTTAGGATGGACCCGTGACGAACAAGCACAGCTTATCGTCGGTGGTATCGTTCACGACATCGGTAAGACCCGTGTCGACTTAGAAATCCTCAACAAGCCAAGCCGTCTAGAGCCTCATGAGTTTGAGCACATGAAATTGCATCAGGTCCATTCTAAAAGCTTACTCAATGAGATTGAAGATCTCACTCAGATGAGTCGTGAAGTTAGTACAATGCATCATGAAAAGCTTGATGGTACTGGCTATCCATTGGGGCTCAAAGGCGAACAGTTATCTGAAGTTGGTAGAATGTCCTCTATTGTCGATATTTATGATGCGCTAACCGCTAGTCGCTGTTACAAAAAAGCCATGTCACCAGCTGCCGCGTTGAAAATTATGATGGGACTAAGTGGGCATCATTTAGATGAAGACTTACTTAAGGCATTCATTTTGTGCATTGGTTTTTATCCAGTCGGATCATTGGTCGAACTATCAAACAACTTACTTGGTTTAGTGTGGGAATCAAATGAAGACGATATGAAGAAACCAATCATTAAGACATTCTACAACACCCAATACAAGAAGTATTATGAAGTTAAGATGATTGATTTAGCGAATAGTAATCTCAGCATCAAAAGGGGCGTAGGCCCTTTTGAATATGGTATTGACATCGACGCCTATCGTTATCAACCTGTTGGTTAATTAACTAGAAGATATAGACCAAAGAAACTGAAGTTTCGGTATCTAACTTTTCTTTGCCAACGTCGACATCAGCATCAAACTTGGCCGCATAAGCCAGTTTCATTTTGAGGTTTTCAACCACACTAGCGGACAGTGACGTTTCTGAGCGATACACGTCATAATCGTTGCCATCTAAATTAAGATCGGCAACAACACTTTGCTCGAATTCTGTTGTCTCATTAAGCTTGAATTTAAACTGAGAACCAACATGAATAATCTTGCGGTTTTCTTTACCAGCTTCCATGGTTGTTCTAACTATTCCAGGGCCAATATCGGCGTTCCAAAGCATAGCCTCGTTATCAAGAATTCTTTGGGTATAACCAGCCGCAAAAGTAACGGTTTGTGTTGCACTGGCAAATTTATCTCGTGCATACTCAAAAATCGAAAAAGTACTGCTGTGTTCCCCTAAATGCAGATTGTGTTTTAAGCCAATTTTCCATTTATCAGCATTTTTTTCTTGCTCTACTGACTTTTGATAAAACTGTGCTAAATAACTTAAACGCCCACCTAGATAATCTAAACCACCTTCTAACTTCCCTTTAAAGCTTTGCGTTTCTGTGTTACCGGAAGTTAGCGTAGCGCCAACTTCTGCCGCCATATCCCATGAGTTTTCACTTTCATTATTTTTTACTTCAAAGGCAGATTCTGTAAACTCACTCTTTGCGAGTTTCGATCCTGCAAGACATGAATTAGATAGGGTTAACATTAAGAAAAATAGGACGGTAGATTTCATGATTTACTCTATTAGTAAGTAGGCTATAGATAAAAAAAACGTCAGCAAATGCTGACGTTTTTAGTATATCGAAATTTTGATTTAACTAAAACGTGTATAACAAGGTAATTGTCGTTTCAGTATCAACACTTTTCTTATCTAAACCAGCATTATTATCATGACGCACAATGAAGCCAAGCTTCATGGCTAATTCACCCATAATATTTGCAGTAATTGCTGTTTCTGAACGCGACAATGTCGACTTTTCATCTTCAAACGCGATGTCACTTACAAATATTTGTGAGAATTTAGACGTTTCAGATAATGCGTTCTCATAGGTTAACCCAACATGAAGAATGCCAGTTTTTTCTGATTCGCCATCTTCAACATCAAAAAACTTCATACCTGGACCAAGATCAGCATCAAATGTTGCTGTATCTGATTTAAATAAGTTTTTGCTGTAACCTGCTGCGAAGCTAGATACTGAATCGTATCCACTGAATTCATCTTGCTCGTGCTCGCCCAATACGAAGATGCTGCTAGTTTCATCTAGTACATAAGCGCCCTTGCCGCCTATTTTCCAGCGTGAAGCCGTTTTTTCTTCATCATCTTTGCTATAAAGCACATCGGCGTAATAGTTATTTACCCACTCGCCTAAATTATGTGTTGCATCGATTTTAGCAACTAAAGTAGAAGTTTCAGTATTACCAGTGGTCATTGTCCCACCAAGCTCAGCAGTAGCAGCCCATGTCTTGTCTTCTTCCGCCATTACAGTGGCTGACATTAGTGACGCAACTGCGCCAGCAATAAGTAGCTTTTTCATTTTACTCTCCGTTATTTGAATCTTTATGTACATGCACATCCATTTGCGGATATGGGATACCAATTTTTTCTTCGTCTAATCTGATTTTAATGGTTTCCATTAAATCAAAATGCGTTGGCCAATAATCTGCTGAGTTAACCCAAGGACGAACGACAAAGTTAACGCTGCTATCAGCTAATTCCGCAACCGCAACTACTGGTGCAGGATCTTTCAATACACTTTCGTGCCCTTCAACAATCTCAGTTAGTATTTTTTTAGCGTGTTTAATATCAGCGTCATAGCTCACACCAATCACTAAATCGATGCGACGTGTTGGTTTAGTCGAATAATTGGTAATAGCACCACCAGTGACTGATGAATTAGGCAAGATAATTTGCTTGTTGTCACCGCTGCGAATATAAGTCGAGAATAGTTTAATTTCTTCAACAATGCCGCTCACACCACCAGCCTCTACGAAATCACCCGACTTAAATGGTCTGAAAACAATAATTAACACGCCAGACGCAAAGTTCGACAGTGAACCTTGTAGCGCTAAACCAATCGCTAAACCAGCAGCACCTAATACCGCAATAAATGATGCAGTTTGAATACCCACTTGGCCAAGAGCGGCAATAATGACACCTGTCATTAATACGCCATAGACGATGTTTTTAATGAAATTAACAACAATTGAATCAAGATCGCGTTTAGCCATCGCTTTCGCGACCAAACCACTAATAAAGCCAGCTACCTTACCGCCTATCCAATAAATTAGAATAGCGCTAACAAAAGCGATGACATAATTAACGAGCATTGGAGAATACTCTGTATACCACTGTTGGATCATTTCCATGTTATTTCCCTGTAAATTATTTAGTTTAAGCGTCAATAAAATGACATCTGCGCATATGATACCCAATTCAGCAAAAATATCATCACACTTTTTGTGAAAACGCGCGCTTTTCACAACTTTGCTAGCAATTTTGTTCCGTTCAGTAAAAATTCAGTTTAAAGCATCACTTTCAGTTACTAATAATTATCATCGTGACACAATTCAGCAGGTTAGATTAAGCTACGATACATTTTAGTAAGCTCATTGACCACGTTACCTAGAATTGAAGACAATAAAAAAGCAGTCCGAAGACTGCTTTGACGAAATTAAAGTTGATTAGTAACGATTAAAGTACTTTCGCGTCCAATTCACCTGTTAGGTAACGCTGATACATTGTCTCTAACGTTAATGGCTGAATCTTACTCGCCATACCCACACAGCCAAATGCTTCGTAACGATCAACACAAATCTGTTCCATTGCTTTTTGAGCAACAGAGAAGAATTTACGTGGATCAAACTCACTTGGGTTTTGCGCCATGAAACGGCGAATAGCACCAGTAGATGCTAAACGAAGATCGGTATCGATATTCACTTTACGCACGCCGAATTTAATGCCTTTAACGATTTCTTCGACTGGCACACCATAAGTTTCAGGGATTTCGCCACCGAACTCATTGATTACAGCCAACCACTCTTGCGGCACGCTAGAAGAACCGTGCATTACCAAATGCGTATCAGGAATACGAGCGTGAATGGCTTTAATACGATCGATTGCTAAAATGTCACCTGTAGGTTTACGAGTAAACTTGTACGCACCATGTGACGTACCGATAGCAATCGCTAGTGCATCACAGTTGGTTGCTTTAACAAAGCTTGCCGCTTCATCAGGGCTTGTTAGCATTTGATCCATGCTCAACACACCTTCTGCGCCAACACCATCTTCTTCGCCAGCCATACCAGTTTCTAATGAACCAAGACAACCGATTTCACCTTCAACAGACACACCACACGCATGTGAAAAATCAACAGTACGTTTAGTTACATCAACATTGTACTCATAGCTTGATGGTGTTTTGCCATCAGCCATTAATGAGCCGTCCATCATGACTGATGAAAAGCCTAATTGGATTGAACGCTGACATACATCAGGATCAGTACCGTGATCTTGATGGATACACACTGGAATATGCGGGAACTCTTCAATTGCAGCATTCATTAATGCCTTAAGAAAAGGGGCTCCTGCATATTTACGAGCACCGGCGGATGCTTGCACAATGACAGGGCTGTCTGTTTTGTCAGCCGCTTCCATAATTGCACGCATTTGCTCTAGGTTATTAACGTTAAATGCCGGAATACCGTAGTTGTATTCAGCGGCATGATCCAAAAGTTGACGCAAAGAAATTAAAGCCATTTTATTGTCCTATCACGATTTTAATGGGCTAAATATGCCCTAATAGAGCCAGCAAACGCTGACTCATAAAAACAGTTTACTGTGCAGCGCGCTCTTCTAGAATCGCTACTGCTGGAAGTTTTTTCCCTTCTAAAAACTCCAAGAATGCACCACCACCGGTCGAGATGTACGACACTTTATCGGCAATGTCATATTTATCTACTGCTGCTAGCGTATCACCACCACCAGCAATTGAGAACGCTGAGCTGTTGGCAATCGCTTGTGCGATAGCTTTAGTACCTTCGCCAAATTGATCAAACTCAAATACGCCAACCGGACCATTCCAAACGATGGTGCCTGCGTTCTCTAAAATTTTGCAAAGCGCTTTTGCTGAATCAGGACCGATATCAAAGATCATGTCTTCGTCATTAACCTCAGATACTGATTTTAATGTTGCACTAGCGTTTGGTGAAAACTCACTAGCAACAACAACATCTGTTGGTACTGGAATGTCACCGTCATTTGATTGCGCGTTCGCCGTTAATGTTTTTGCATTATCAATTAAATCAGCTTCATAAAGTGATTTACCAACTTCATGACCTGCGGCTGCAATAAAGGTATTAGCAATACCACCACCAACAACCAATTGGTCAACAACGGTTGATAGACTCTCTAATACAGTTAACTTAGTTGATACTTTTGAACCACCAACAATAGCCACCATTGGACGCGCTGGATTATCTAGAGCTTTACCTAGCGCTTCTAATTCGCCAGCTAATAATGGACCAGCACAAGCGACAGGAGCAAACTTAGCAACACCATGAGTTGATGCTTGCGCGCGGTGAGCGGTGCCAAAGGCATCCATCACAAATACATCACATAACGCCGCTAGCTTTTGTGCTAAGGCATCGTCGTTTTTCTTCTCACCTTGGTTAAAACGAACATTTTCAAAAATGACCAGTTCACCCGCAACGACTTCAATGCCATCTAAGTAATCCGTAGCAAGGCGTACATTGACATCAAGCGCTTCATTTAAGTAATCAGCAACTGGCTGTAGTGAATATTGTGCATCAAACTCGCCCTCAGTCGGACGGCCAAGATGAGACATCACCATCACACTAGCACCTTGCTCTAAGGCTAGCTTTAACGTTGGCAATGCAGCGCGAAGACGCGCATCAGAAGTTACCTTGCCATCTTTAACAGGTACATTTAAATCTTCACGGATCAGCACACGCTTGTTGGCTAAGGCTAATTCACTCATCTTAATTACAGACATTAACTTTCCTTTCATTAATCTTGCGCTCTGAGGCGTCTTTAACATTTAATCTTTGGTTTATTGCTATATTCGTATTTAAAACAATTAGTTTTTCACGTCCATAGCAAGGCTGGTGTCTAACATACGCTTAGGTTTATCTGCCGAAGCCCCATTTATTGTTTGCACCAAATAATTACTCTACCGTGTTTCGCTTTAATCTTTAACGCCCATTGCTAGGCTAGTATCTAACATGCGCTTAGGGTTATCAGCCGAAGCCTCACTCGTTGTCACACCACAATAATAACTTCACCAGTTGTGTTTTAACCTTTAACACCCATCGCTAGGCTGGTGTCTAACATACGCTTAGGTTTATCTGCCGAAGCCCTATTTATTGTTTGCACCAAATTATTACTCTACCGTGTTTCGCTTTAATCTTTAACGTCCATTGCTAGGCTAGTATCTAACATGCGATTAGCGAAGCCCCATTCATTGTCACACCACAATAATAATTTAACGAGATGACCATCGCTCACTCGTGTTTGAGTGCCATCAACAATGCTTGAATGAGGATCATGGTTAAAATCACACGATACGAGTGGCACTTCAGTATAATCGAGCACCTGCCCAAGACCATTGTTGGCTTCAGCCTTTAGCATCTCATTGACACTTTGAATATCGACGCGTTTATCAACCGTCACACTCAAATCCATTGCCGTTACGTTTATTGTCGGCACGCGCACTGAAATCGCTTCCATCTTGCCTTTTAGGTTCGGCAATATACGCTCAACACCAACTGCTAGCTTAGTATCGACCGGAATAATTGACTGGCTAGCAGCGCGGGTGCGGCGTAAATCATCGTGATAAGCATCAATCACTTGTTGATCGTTCATCGATGAATGAATCGTTGTAATGGTGCCGCCTTTTAGCGTGAAATGTTTATCTAACGCGTCAATCACTGGCACAACACAATTTGTTGTACAAGACCCATTAGAAACAATGACATCGTCATGCGTTAGTAGATGTTCATTGATTCCGAAAATAACAGTCTTATCAACATCGTTAGCAGCTGGTTGACTAAAAAGTACTTTCTTAGCACCAGCGTCTAAGTGTAATTTAGCATCATCACGTGAACTAAATACGCCACTACATTCTAAAACTATATCAACATCTAACGCTTGCCACGGTAAGTCGCTAGGATTGCTTTCATGAAAGAGTGGAATGCGATCATCACTGATGCACATTTCATGATGATTTGCCGACTTTTCAAGTGATACCGGTAGAATGAACCTACCATGGGTGCTGTCATATTTTGTCAGATGTACCATCGCGTCAGGATCTGCCAATTCATTAATGGCAACAATTTCGATATTCTCAGAATAATTACGCTCATAAAAAGCACGTAATACACTGCGGCCAATGCGCCCATAACCATTAATAGCAACTTTTAATTTAGCCATTACATTCCTAAACAAACTTATCTTTCTTTTATAGATTCTTGACAGAAGTGACAAAAAAAAGAACCCATAAAAGAAAGGCCGCTTTTCAGCGGCCTTCATTTATCAATCTATAAAATTGATTTCGACACATTTACAACATTATCGACGGTGAAGCCGAAGTGCTTAAACAGCTCACCAGCTGGTGCTGACTCGCCAAATGTCGTCATACCGACAATCTTACCGTTTAGGCCTACATACTTGTACCAGTAATCAGCAATACCTGCTTCAACAGCAACACGAGCAGACACGCTACTTGGCAATACTGACTCTTTGTACGCTGCATCCTGTGCATCAAATACATCTGTCGCAGGCATAGAAACAACACGTACATTGACGCCTTGCTCTTTTAATACGCCAGCCGCTTCAACCGCTAAACCAACTTCAGAACCTGTCGCAATCAAGATAAGCTGTGGCTGGCCATCGCTATCAATCAAGGTGTAACCACCGCGTGCAGCATTTTCTAGTTGCTGTGCATCACGTGCTTGACCCGGAAGATTTTGACGAGAGAAGATTAATGACGTTGGACCATCTTTACGTTCAACAGCATGACGCCATGCAATTGCCGACTCAACTTCATCACATGGACGCCATGTAGACATGTTTGGCGTTAAGCGCAATGACGCCATTTGCTCTACTGGTTGGTGAGTTGGGCCATCTTCACCTAAACCGATTGAATCATGGGTATAAACAAAAATAGCAGGTTGCTGCATTAATGCTGCCATACGCAATGCGTTACGTGCGTATTCCATAAACATTAAGAAAGTTGCGCCGTAGGCTTTAAAGCCACCGTGCAGTACTAAACCATTCATGATTGCTGACATACCAAATTCACGAACACCGTAGTGTAAGTAGTTGCCGCTAGCATCGTCGCTTGTAATTGCTTTTGAGTCAGACCACATAGTTAAGTTTGATGGTGCTAAATCAGCACTACCGCCAATCATTTCTGGTAACAATGGACCAAACTTGTTTAACGTGTTTTGTGACGCTTTACGAGAGGCAATGTTGCCTTGGTTAGCTTGTAAATCGTTAATGTAAGCATCAACAGTTTCGTCCCAGTTATCTGGTAATTCACCTGATAAACGGCGTTGTAATTCTTTTGCTAGCTCAGGGTGCGCAGCTTGATAAGCGGCGAATTTGTCATTCCAAGAAGCTTCTTGTGCTGTGCCTTGCTCGCGGTTATTCCACTCACTTGCAATATCACCAGGAATTTCAAACGGTGCGTGTTCCCAGTTTAAGAATTCACGTGCTGCTGCTATTTCTTCATGACCTAATGGAGCACCGTGACAATCGTGGCTGCCACCTTTGTTTGGTGAACCGTAACCGATAGTTGTCTTACAACAGATAAGTGTTGGACGTTTAGTGTCTGCCTGAGCTGCTTTAATTGCCGCGCTGATTTGATCAGCATCATGACCGTCAACATCGGCGATTACATGCCAACCGTAAGCTTCAAAGCGTTTAACTGTATCGTCTGTAAACCAACCTTCAACGTCACCATCGATTGAAATACCGTTGTCATCCCAAAATGCAACTAGCTTACCTAGGCCTAAGGTACCCGCTAATGAACAGGCTTCGTGAGAAATACCTTCCATTAAACAGCCATCACCTAAGAATGCGTAAGTGTTATGGTCAACAACATCGTGGCCTTCACGGTTAAACTGTGCCGCTAGAGTTTTCTCAGCAATCGCCATGCCTACAGCGTTAGTGATACCTTGACCTAGTGGGCCTGTTGTCGTTTCCACACCTGGTGCATAGCCATATTCAGGGTGACCTGGTGTTTTAGAATCCATTTGACGGAAATTCTTTAACTCTTCAATTGGTAAGTCATAGCCGGCAAGGTGTAGTAGAGAATATAGCAACATAGAGCCATGGCCGTTTGACAATACGAAACGGTCGCGGTCAGCCCAATTTGGGTTTGCAGGGTTGTGCTTTAAAAAATCACGCCATAGTACTTCGGCAATGTCAGCCATTCCCATTGGTGCACCTGGGTGACCAGAATTGGCTTGCTGAACAGCATCCATACTTAAAGCTCGAATAGCATTCGCTAATTCTTTACGTGACGGCATATTGACTCCTGACTACTAAATTTCAAAATATTTTATTGGCGCACATTGTGTATGAAAACACCATTATTTACAATGCCAAAAGCACGGATATATGGGATGTTGCAGTGTTTTTTTTATGACCTGATTAAGCGTTCAGTTGTCCAACAAAAATATTGATGGTACTCGACTAAAATAGGCTAGCTTAGCGCTGTTGAAGTCGATAATATTGACCCACAAAAATTTCATCATCGATCATTATGTTCAAACACACCACTACATCAAACCCGATTAAGATTTCGCTTAGTTTTTGTCGCAGTGCGTTTCTTATTCTTGCCTTTTTAGGTTTAGGAAAAGTTGTTAGCCACTACAGTGGCGATGTTATTCCAGCAAGCGTCGTTGGATTAATTGCCCTTTTTGGTGCTTTGTCATTACGACTCATTCCAGTGGAATGGCTTCAACCAAGTAGTCATTTCTTACTTAAATATATGACATTATTCTTTATTCCCGCTGCTGTCGCACTGATTAATTACATTGAGATACTGTCACTTCATTGGCTCGCCATAATAACAAGCTGCGTCGTCAGCACCGTATTAGTGATGGTTAGTGTCGGTTTGGGCTATCAAAGGTTAAATCGATGAGTTTAATAAGTTACAGCTTACTAACTATCGTCTTATTCCTTGGGTTAAAAAAGCTACTTGAGCCGTTTAAACATCCTCTTTTTAATCCTCTACTGTGGAGCATAGTACTGCTTATTGGCTTATTTACTGGCTCCTCGTTACAGTTTTCTAGTTACCAACAGGGAACCCAGTGGTTAATTTGGTTATTAGAACCAGCCGTTGTGGCCCTTGCCGTGCCTTTGTTTAATCAGTTACAACAAATAAAAACGCAATTATGGTCCGTGGTTATATGCTGTTTTTTAGGCTCCACATTCGCCATCTCCAGCGGTGTTGGGATTGCATTGTTATTCACCAATGACAAAGCACTGGTGCTTTCAATTTTACCTAAATCAGTTACCTCCCCTATCGCTATGGAAATCACAGAACAAACAGGTGGCATAGCGCCGTTAGTTGCAGGGATTGTTATTGTGGTAGGTATTATTGGCACAGTTATCTCATCGAGTTTGTTTAAGTTTTTCAATATAGATAATGCACAAGCACAAGGGTTGGCAATGGGTACAGGTGCTCACGCAATAGGTACAGCTGCGGCGATTAATCAAGGCGAACAACAAGGCGCATTTAGCTCTGTTGCTTTGGTGTTTTGCGGCGTATTTACCGCATTACTAGCGCCATTTTTTAGTTGGCTAATTAACATCCTTTAATATTTATACCCAAGCCACTTGAAGATGCATGGTTCAGAGCTCGGGTAGGAATCGAATACAAGGCATGATTTGTAATTAATGGTTATTCCCTGATTATGAATCATAACGCGGTAGTCGTTTTCTACCCGAACTCCCAAAGGGCAAGGCGATAAGCGACCAACCGGCAAATGCTCCTGCGTTGCTCTAGCTCCGATATCCATACCGTCGTACGTCATTATAAGATATTTATTAAGAATGACTTAACGACACATCTTATGCCTTGTATTTGGCACGCTCCTCGACTTGCTGAAATCGATCACCTTCATGTAGCTTGGGTATTACTAAAAGTAACTTATTTGGGATACTTATGCCATGTGTAACTCAGATGCGTTACATATAGAAAATGTAACGCATTTAGGGTACTATCGCTATCATGCCACCTTCATTTACACAGCCAAGAGGTCTTAGAATGACAAAAGCAGTCGATTCATCACTAATAGCTGTGCTAACCGGTGACATTGTTAAATCGCGTCAGATCAGTCATGAAGGCTATGACGATCTTCTTTATAGTCTCAATAACGTGTTGTCTTATGTCAGTGAACAACACGCCAATAATGCTTTCCAGCTAATGCGTGGTGATAGTTTTCAATTAATTATCCATGATCCGATTCATGCGTTCAAATATGCGCTGTTAATTCGATTGGCGCTAAAAGAGCGCGATGATCATTTTGATTGTCGGGTGAGTATTGGTCTTAGTGATAATGATGTTATTAGGCATCAGATCGGAAATTCAACAGGTGATGCATTTACCTTATCCGGGATGGGGTTAGATGAACTAAAGAGTCGTTGTTTACAAGTAACCTCTTTGGATAGTGATTTTAATCAGCGTATCGATTTGTTAGTTGATTATGCGGATCACCAGTTGAGTCAATTTACCCAAAGACAAGCGGCTATTGTTCAATTAAAACTTCGCCAGCCTGAGCTGATTCAGCAACAAATTGCAGATTTACTTAGTGCGCAGCGAGTCTCTATTTCTCGATCGTTGAAGACGGCACGTTCTGTCTCTTATACACATCTCCGAGCCCA
>OJBM01000199.1_pt1 | contig 23895 bp, 20 predicted proteins | sample 1591061 | NCBI WGS metagenome assembly OJBM01 (sample SAMN05416872, study PRJEB24817) | seawater metagenome | isolation source: Sea water | place: Canada:Atlantic | collected 2013-11
ACGGATCTGTACGGGGGGCATCGAGTGATCGGTGTTCCTACCGTGACCTCTTCTATTATAAAGTCTTTTCCCAAGACGTTTTTATACAAAAATAGCAGCGCGGACAGTGCTTGCCGTTGAGTACTTCTAGAGACATGCTCGCGAGTAGCCAGATGACTTAAGAAGTTGGACACCTCAAATTCAGCCATTTCATTGGGGTGGCGCATGTTATTGTAAAATAGAAAGCGGCGTATCCAATTCCAGTAAGACTTCTCTGTATTCATAGCGTAATGTGACGCGCGCATTTTCAAATGAAACGTTTCTTGTAGCCTCGCCATAAGACGCCTTTTTGTGGGTGATTGAGCTAATGATTAGAGCCTAGACCAGATTTGAATTCGTATAACACTATATCGTAACCTTTAGTACAGGCCTTTATTCTAGGGGGCGTCAGCCTGTTGATAACAAATGGTGCTGTTAAGCGAATTTATATGGATTCGTATATCACTATAGGGGTACAGCCATGTGAGCCATACGCTACAAGGCTTGTAGGCTATGTATAACAAAATATTTTGTTAAGCGAATTACAAGTACTTCTGTATTGAATTGGCTGTTTTTTACGCGTAAGATCCCGCCTCAATAAACATAGGGACGCGTTAACTCTCTGATGGCAAAGGAAAAGTGCTCATATCATCTTTCCTCCCATAAAGGATGTTATACGAACGCGTTCGCTTAACAACATAGTTATACGAACTTTTGATATGGGTTCTGGAATTGAATTGGATAATCTGAGAAACTCCAGCCCAAATTAAATCTGGCGGTTAACGAGCCAGAATAAACACGGATGTGAATGATGTAACGGCTAGCGATTTCTTCGTTAGCGGATCAAAAATTCCTTCCAAATATAAACAATTATCGGTGACGCAAGTTCGTCGCCGTATAACAAAGTCGAGCATCCGAAAAAGACCGGATGACGACGGAGTTATATAGATAGGTTTTTTATGAAAAGAGTATTGATATTTATGGCCACCTTCTTAGTGGTCTTATCTGTTAAAGCAGCTCCTGAATACACAGGAAACGTATCTGGCTTCTATGTTAATAATACAGGAACAGCGTTAGTGAATTTGGATGTTGAAACGCCTAATTGTGGGAATGCAGGCTGGCCATTTACTTTTTCGGTTGATGCTCCAGGAGCTAAGGAATGGGTCAGTATGTTCCTGATGGCAAGGGCTCAGCAGTCAGTAATTCGAGTTGGACACAGTGCAAATCCAGATGGGCATTGCAGTATTGTGTATGTTCACTTTTACGATTTTTAATCAAAATTAAACAATAACATAACTATGTCGTGCATCCGAAAAGCCGGATGACGACGGAGTTATATAGATAGGTTTTTTATGAAAAGAGTATTGATATTTATGGCCACCTTCTTAGTGGTCTTATCTGTTAAAGCAGCTCCTGAATACACAGGAAACGTATCTGGCTTCTATGTTAATAATACAGGAACAGCGTTAGTGAATTTGGATGTTGAAACGCCTAATTGTGGGAATGCAGGCTGGCCATTTACTTTTTCGGTTGATGCTCCAGGAGCTAAGGAATGGGTCAGTATGTTCCTGATGGCAAGGGCTCAGCAGTCAGTAATTCGAGTTGGACACAGTGCAAATCCAGATGGGCATTGCAGTATTGTGTATGTTCACTTTTACGATTTTTAATCAAAATTAAACAATAACATAACTATGTCGTGCATCCGAAAAGCCGGATGACGACGGAGTTATACCTTTGCTTTGGTGATCCTAATCTCATGAAGAAAATATTTAGTACCTTAACATTATGCATTTCTGTTTTAGGTGGAACGAATGTTGCCCATGCCGTTGACGGGACCCTTAATGGCGTTTTTACATATTCCTATATTGAGGGTCACCAACTATATTGGGAGGAAGGGTATGAAAATCCGACCAGCTGTGCCAATCAAAATCAAATGACAATTCGTGGCGGTGACTTGAATGGTAAGGCTATGATTAGTATGAGCTACATAGCTTTCACTACAGGCATGAACTTAAACTGCGTTCCTAAAGCAGGGTGTAATGGCATCAATAATAATGCCGAAGCTAACTACTGTTTTTTAACTAAATAAATTAATTGCATAACAATGCTTTGCATTCCATGCGGAATGAAAGCGGAGTTATCTGAATTTAAGGAGATTTCTTGAAGTATTTATCAGTGATTTTAATCATAGGTGGTTTTTTTATTAGTTCTATATCGGCTGCAGAGGGAAATATTACAGCTGGCGATATTACTCTGATTAAACTTTACCAAGGGCATGGTGGAATTTTAATACAACATTCAAATTTGGCGGATCCAGATGAGTGTGGCCGTGCAGACTACTTTATTCTTCCTGATACATACCCTTATTTTGAAGAGGCCTATTCGTTGTTACTTGCAGCGCAAATGGCAGATAAAAAAGTTAGTTTTACGGTGTCTAATTGCCATGAAGGTATTCCTGCAATAAAACACATTAATCTATCAAAGCAATAATTAACAGATAACTAGTGACTATGGTGTTAAGCCATTGATCATTAGCGGTTAGGGTTCATCCTTGACTATGAAAATAAACAACATAACTGTGCTTTGCATCCGATACCGGATGAAAGCGGAGTTATATTAATAATAGCCCATATAGAGAATTTTAAGTTATGCATAAAGTTTTAGTCGCGTTGATTGCAATTTTTCCAATGTCAGCAATTGCCGATGTTAACTGCACTATCTCTGAATTTGAAATTGATGTTTACGATCATGGAGGCACTTATATCCATGGAAAGCTAGATGGTTCGTCTGTTAGTTGGATTAATATCGAGGGTAATGCCACTGGCGGAGAGAACGCATCTAACAGAAGGCTTTCTCTGGCTTTATCTGCTCAAATGGTTGGAAAGGAGTTAAACGCTTACTTTTCGGATATAGATAGTTGCTCTGATTATGTTAATTACAAGAGAGTTACTGGTTTAAAATTAAAAAAATAATATAACAAGTGACTACGGTATTAAGTCGCTAATAATTAAAAACATAACTATGTCATGCATCCCAAAAACGGGATGATGACGGAGTTATGTACAAAATAATTGGAAATTGAATATGAAGTTAATGGTGTCATTGATATCGATGTTTCTTTCAATAAGTGCTTTTGCCACTAAGGCTATCGTCACTGATGGTGAAATAGTTAAACTTGCTAGTACAAGCTTTAGCTCTGATGATTTTTACGTGTCCATTTCTGGTGGTACCGGTGACTGTGCGAATCGATCTGTGGTTTTCCCTCAAAGCTCTTCACCAAGTCAGGCTTCGCACAATAGGGCTTTTTCAATTGCCTTGTCGGCATTTATGACAGGAAATACAAAGGTGCAAATCACAAGTTTTGATGAAACTTGTATGACCGCATCAATTATTGAAATACAAAAATAGAACATAACAAAGTCGTGCATCCAAAAAGCCGGATGACAACGGAGTTATATAGATAGAAGTGGGAATATGAAAAATTTCATTTGTTTATTATTGATTTTGATATCTGTAAGTGTCGTTGCTCAAACCCCAAATAAGATTGGGGAAGTGACCCATTTACAAGTTTTTAAGAACCCTGATTCTGATACTTCGTACTTTATTGTTCAGCTGGATGGTTCTATAGGCAGTAATCCATGCGTTGATGACGGTCAAACTTGGGCGGGTACCTTTGATAGTGAAGCTGAAAAGGCACAATACTCTGCATTATTGGCAGCGTATATGTCTGGTAAAAGCGTGAATCTTCAAGGTACTTCTGACGAAGATAGTAGTAACAACTGTATTGGTAGTTGGGTTCGAATTCGTAATGTGTATTCGATCTGGTAAATCAATATAAGAAGTGATTACGATATTGAGTCACTAATAATTAACAACATAACTGTGCTTTGCATTCCATACGGAATGAAAGCGGAGTTATCTACCTCTTTGGAAATACATATGAAATTATTGTTTGCACTAGTTTTATTAGTTGTTAGTCAAATATCTATTGCATCAACGGGGCCCTATGAGGCAACGATAAAACGAATTCAAGCTACTAGCATTGGGAATCCTTATAATACCGTTTATTTGAATACTTTAGTTTCTGATTCTCCATGCTCAAGTACAAATACACACGACAGGTTCACATTGGCTAATGAAGTGCAATATAGCATGGTCTTAGCTGCGTATATGGCTGGTAAGTCTATAAAAATTTACGGGACAGGTGAATGTGTAAGCGATATAGAGCAGATTAATAATATGCAACTTCACGAACAATAAATTGAACAGATAACAAAGCCTAGCATCCCATGCGGGATGAAGGCGGAGTTATAAACTAAGAATAATTTAGAAAATAATATTGGTTTTAATTAAATATAGATTTGGGAGAACGCTGTGGTTCAATCAGTTAATAAAGCTCTTATAGCGGTTATGCTATTGCTGTTTATGATTTCGGTTGCGAATGCTGACAATCAATTGATATATAATTCATTGGGGGTAGATCATGCGCCTACGATTATAGGTACAGATGCTAATGACCTTATGCAAATCACAACAGCTGATGTAAACGGGTTGTCAATTAACTCACTTTATCAGTCAGAGATAAACAATAGTATTGTTAAGGTGATTAATAGCTCAGCCCTTAATCCTAAGTTATTAAGTGGTGGTGAAGCTTCAATTATTTTAATCGATATTTCCAACTTAGTTGAAGGAGCAAGTCTATTCTCTCAGTTTGAATTGGTTGGAATGCCTGCAGAACTCATAGTTATTTCTGATAATGACTTCACATGTGATGGTTGTTCGTTCAAGGGGTTCTCTAGAGTGGTAATCGCGGCAGGTTCTCCTGAGTTTTCAGGTGAAAATAATAAATTACTTGCATTACAAGCTAATAATTACATTAGGGTTTCATCAAATGGATTAGAGGCGCCCGGAGTTTCATTCTTAGATATCGTCGCTAAAAATATAGATATTAGCGGTGATGTATCCACCAACTTTATGGGTGAGGTAGATGGGGCAGGAAAATTACTTATTTCTGAAGATGGTGATTTATTGATTTCCAGTGGTAATGTGAGCGTAATTGCAGGTAAAGCTCATTACTTAATAGATACGGGTGTTGTGGACAGGTTTGAAGACAATAATGCATCCCGTATATACATAGCTGGATCTTCCACTATCAGTGCTGGCAGTATTCTCATTGAAAGTCTTAAATCAGGAAAAAATGATGGGGGAGTTAATACCCATGGCACCCTAAAAACAGGAGGTGATAGATTAGGTGTTACTAAATTTGAAGGGAGAACCATCGTTCCTGATGGAGCAATAAATATTCGTGGATTTCAGGTAGATATTAGCGGAATGGTAAATGCAGAAGGGAAGTTACTCGTTGAATCAAGAAGCTCTTTAGATGTTGGAAGCCTTAAAACAGAATTTGAATCACTACCCTCGGACTCAAACTTCATTAAAATAGCGGGTCTTACGAATGAGAAGGATACAGAGCTTTCAGGCAGAGCTGTGGAATTAGTAGCGATTAGCAATATTAATAATTATGGTGATATATCTGGACAAAGAATTGATATCTCTGCAAAGGAGGTGCTGAACGAAGGTTCCATAATGGCAGATGAACTCCTCTATATAAATGGGGAAAGTAGCATTATAAATCAATTCGGAGGTTTGCTATTTTCAAAAATGGCGACTCTTGAGTCAACTGGACTGATTCTGAATGGTTCAAACCGCCCTTATAGAATTGAAACGTATATATCTTCTCGTACAAGAAGTGGGGCTGTTTATAAGGGCGGTACATTTGAGACACTACCTGATGATCCAGATGGGAGTTATCCTGTACCAGTTGATACATATTCAGCCAATATCATTGTTGATGATTTAGAAATTAAAACTGGCTCATTGACGAACATAAATCCTTATTTTATTGGTCATACAAGTTCGGTTAATTCTAGTGAGTCATACCTTGATGAAGAATTAAGCGATCAAGTAGTAATAGCTGCTGCCAATACTCTAACTATAGTAGCAGCACAAGATGTAATTAATTCCTCTGCAATTATTGAAGCTGAAAATGGTAAGCTGACAATTAACTCAACCAATTTAACCAATGAGCGCTATCGAATTCAAGTTGATAAGGAGCCTGGAACATTGACATCACAAGGCCTATGTATTGGGTTAACAAATTGCACTACCGAAGCTGGAGAACAACAGTTTGTCGCTTTCACTTCACCCGCGGGTAGAATCAATGCAGGTGAAAACTCTATCTTTATAGTTTCTAATCAATTGTTAAATCATTTAAGTTTCATTGAGATTTGGGGCGATTTACACGCTGATGTAAATGCAGTTACGCAATATGGTTTTAAACTCCAGTCTTCTGTTGTAGTAATAGTAACCACTCAACACAGTAAACGCTATTGTGCAAAAAGAGTTCTAGGGGCTTGTGTTAATAGAAGAACCAAGCGCTGGACCACGAGTACACCTGACTTAAAGCAGCTTGAAACTGGCTTGCTACCAGCATTATTTTCTGTTGAAGGATATCTCTACGGTGAAGGGGCTGGAGATTTTGAGTTGACGACTTTAAAAGTTGACTATCAGTAGAGTAAGAAAATTTATAAGTTAGTGGTTTTTTAATTTCAATTAGTAATGATTTTTAACGTACAAAAAGGAAAAGTTGTGAATATAAATAGCAATACTACTTTCCCTGATCGGTTTTATTTTTCCAAATCGATTTTGGTATTATTAAGTTTTTTTATGTTGATGGTCTTGTCAACATTAAGCCTAAGAGCACATTCATCAATAGTAACTTCTGAATGTATTATATGGGAATCGAGCATCTTTGGAGGAGACTCCTGTGATGGCTATAAGTGGGCAGAATATACATATACAAATGAAGCTGTAATAGATTATTTTAATGATAATTATTCAGTTGAACCATCTTCGATAGCGTCTGCTTTGTATCAAGGTAGTAGTGGCCGAGAAGATATAGAAGTGTTTGATGGAATGGGCTATTTCTTGTCTAAAATGAAGGCAGAGAATATTAAAGCATTTCCTAATTTTACTTGGGTGCCTATTGCAGGAGAAGTCATTTTAATTATACCGACTACTGGCCCACTTCCAAAAAATGTAGGAACGCCTTATGTAGAGAAACTACTAATAAAAGAACAGATTGATTCACTTATAGATAGAAGCTGGATACTAGGGTATTCCTCTGCTACAGCGCAAACCAAAGCACTATACGATAATGGCGTTAAATTTGCGAAGGAGCTTAGTCTTGAAGTAGGTAGCGATTTTTCATTGGAAAGTATTCCTTATGATTTGATCTGGCCTGAAATTAGAGTAATCAATGGCGAAGAAGTTTACGTTCCCATCGTGTACTTAACTCCCACGACTATTGCGGCCAATAACATTGAAGGCAACACCCTTAGCTTTGGCACAGCCAATTTAAATTACGACACCATTTTAGTAGATGGTGCCACCATAAATGCTCGCCGTTCTGCATTAATCAATGCACAAAGCAATTTCTTTAACAGTGAAGGTGAAGTGATTGGTGGTGAAATTGCTATTACCGCGGGTCAGAATATTGAAAACCTATCCGGTTTAATCAGTGGAACTCAAGTTACCTTAATAGCAGAGCAAATTAAGAATGAAACCTTAGTAATTCGCTACGATTACGGCCATGGCTATACCGACTATGCGCAAGATCTTGCCACCATCAGTTCGGTTGGTGACATTACTCTTACCACCAGTGGCGATGTGATATCTAGCGGTGCTATTTTTAACGCCCAAGGAGACCTTAAAATTGACGCCGGTGGCAGTGTAACGCTAGTCACTCAGCCAGTAGAAAGTTACCGTTATGAAGAGGGTTCTTACTGGAGCGATAGCGAGCAGGCTCTTGAAAGTATTCAAAGTCAGTTGTCAGGTGAAAATATTTCTATTTTGGCAGGCACTACTATTTTAATTGAGGGCGCTATTTTAGAAAGTCCAGGCTCCATTAAGTTGTTGGCGGGTATGGGGATATATGTCACCAATGGCACCAATCAGTATGCATCCAGCAATACATTTGAGGCGGGCAGTGGTGGTGTGTTTGGCAATTCCGTCAGCATTGAAGAGCAAAGTCAGCAAACCGAAATTGTTCGGACTCTCATTAAAGCGGGTAAAAACCTAACGCTGAATAGCTTTATGGGCAATATAACCCTTAAAGCTGTGGACTTCAGAAGTGAAGGGTTTGTTGCTGTTGAGGCCGAAGGTGGTTTCATCGAATTTAAACTGGCTAAAGAGCTGGACTCTTACTCTTATTCATATGATGAAGAAAATGCGCTTACTTTTAAAACCAAAGGCATGGGCCATCAAATTGAAACCGGTATCTATAACGACATTAACGCCAACGGTGAGATTTATTTAACGGCTGATCAAGGCTTAAAAATTGAGTATGCAGGCGAAGGCAGCTTTGAAGATACTCTTGATGCGTTTGCGCAATCGCCAGGTCTGGCTTGGATGAAGGAAGTCAGTGAGCGCGATGATGTTCAATGGACTGAAATGACTCTAGCCATGCAGTCATGGGACTATGAAGCACAAGGATTAACCGAAGCTGGTGCGGTAATTGTGGCGATTGCCTGTGCAGTAGCCACCGGTGGTGCTGGTGCGGCTGCACTAGGGCCTATTACTGCGGCTAGTTCTGCCATGACAGTGGCAGGTGCTGCGGCTATCAGTGCTGGTGCGGCAACATTAGCAACTCAAGCCGTTACCTTTGCAGTGGCCAATGACGGTGACCTTGGTAAAACATTGAAAGACATGGGCCGTGAAGAGCAGCTAGTAGCTTTGGCCCAGTCTATGGTCATCGCGGGTGTTTCGGCTGGCATTAATCATAAATTAATGAGTAGTGATATCGTACCCCCAGATTCGGCAACGAACTCTACAGTAGTACCAGGAATTTCCGATCAAACCTATCGTGGCTTAGTGAGTGCTACAGTTAGCGCTACAGTTAGCGGTGCCGTAAACAGCTATGTGAATGGTACTGGCTGGAGTGAATTTGGCACCGAGTTTACTCAATCCTTGGCCAGCCATGCTATTTACACGCTAGGTGAAAAAGCTGCCAATCAAATTGGTGCTGCAGCAGACCTACCGTTAGATAACCCTGACCGAATTAATATTGCTACCCAGTACATTGCGCATGCGGCCCTTGGTTGCACCATAGGCATTGCTTCTAACATGAACAGTTCCGGCTCATCTGGTGGCAATGAAGAAGGCTGTTGGTCCGGTGCTGGTGGTGCGGTGATTGGTGAGTTTGTAGGGCAAATTCAACGTGAAAATGCTGAAAGAGAAATTGAAGAGTTCTTAAAGCTTAATGGTGAAGAGTTATTGGAGAATGGCACTATTCACCAGGTTGTTGCCGAGAAATGGGATGCTTTAAAGAAAAATGGCGTGGATATGGCGAAATTATCCGCGGCTTTAGGTGCTTATGCACTGGGAGGAGACATAAGTATCGCAGCTGAAACGGGGGCAAACGCTGCGGAAAATAACGCTTGGGAGGCTAAAGAAGGTGATCCCGCAATGATTTTGATAATGAAATTCATTGCTTATGGAATGGCGACCCCTAACCCCTTAGACCGATTAGCTCACTTTGGCGCAGGTACCGACCCGCTTTCAATTGCTATTCAGAATGCTGGAGATGATTTCTTTAGTACCGTTGGACTAGCCGTACCTGACTCTGTAAAGGAGTCTTACTTAGAAGCTATGGGCTTGATTGGCGGTGTAGTATCCGATGGCGTAATGATCATAGTTAACAATTGCGGCGATATACCTGGGTGTAAATTAGGAGAGCAGTCATGGAATAGCCTAACTGATAGACAAAAAAATATGTTTATGGGGGCTGTTAATTTAATTGAGCTTATTATTCCTGGTCCGAGTCTTGTAAAGGTTAATTCCACCCTGAGTATCCAAGCAAATAATCCGAATGTTGAAGTACTTAACATAATTAACGATCCAAATCATCCAGATGCTCAAAATTTATCAACTCAGGATCGAGCAAACTTAAACCCACAATCTGTTACTCTAGATGAGTTGATTTCTAATGGCCCTTATAAAACGGAATACACCATTGGCGGGCACCTACCTGGAGAAAACGCTAGCGGTAATTTAACCTATAAGAATGATGGTGTGCTGGGTGAGGAGATGACCAATCAAATTGTAAAAGATGTGACAGGTCATGACTTTAGAAGCTTGCAGAATAACTCAAACCAGGGTTTGGATCATGGTTTCATTGATATTACAAACGAGACTATTGAAATTATGGATACCAAGTCTACGGTGAATGGTATTAGTGTCGCACCAAATCCAGAGGCTTCCGCTGAAACCCGTTTAAATGATTGGGTTGACTTGGCATTACAAGGTGATGCTAGCAGATGGAAAAATTTGCCCCCAGAAAATATTGCATTTGCTCGTGAGCTTCGGAAGGCACTAGAAGCAGGATTTGAGGTTAAAAGTTATGTCGTGAAGGTTGAGGTGCCAAGAGTACGCCCGGCCAATGCAGATCCGAGTACAGTAACGTCATACACTTTGCAGGTTGAAATTAGCGATAAATGGGACTAATAAAATGAGAAAATACTATAGCGAAAGCTATAGAAGCTCAAAATCTCGCGGAGTGACTTTAAAGTCGCTCCTCGGGGTGGCGAACCTTGAAGAAAGATTAAGTAGCGCATTGAACGATATAAATAATTATGCAGGTGATCATTCTGGCTTGGATATTATAGATTCGTATGATGCTCTACATGTTTATGCCTATTCAAACCTTTTGAAGGGGGCCATTCAAACTTTATCTGGTGGAAAAGAGTGGATAAACTCGAATTATAGTTTGTACTCCAGCTATTTTCAGGAAATGCTTGAACAGCAATTTTTATGGCATAATATTGTTCGTAGTCGTCCTAAAAATAATAAAACTTTACAGAGAATATTATCGGAACAGTCGGGGCTATTGGTTGGATTTAGTAGTTTGTGCTGCTCTAAAGAAACCTTTAAAAAAATTAATTTACTAGTCCTTAGTGCTCGCGATAAAAACTACTTTAAAGTTAAATCTGAAAGAAAGTTTGCTGCACAAACCTTTATGATCCAGCTAGGCACAGATTATTTAGATTTACCGCAGCGAGATTGGTCTGATTACTTTGAGGGTGAACCGCTTTTCGATGAAATCTTAATTCATTGGAAAGATGATGATGCAACCGTATTAAATGGCTTGTTAGTTCAGTTGTGTAATCGTCATACGCATCACACCCGTGCCAGTACCGCAAAAGATAACCATGATTTTGATCACCTGGCGCTTTACCATTTTCCGGTAGAAGTTCTTATGGTTTATCGCTTGCGCCAGTGGCTGGGGTTAGCCCTGCCTCAGGTAAAACACCCTTTAATGAAAGCCCCGTTTGATAAGTTGCCTGAAATTAAAGAGAGTTATAATGATGAGCTGTTGGAAAAAGTAAAGGCTAGAGCTCGTCGCGATTACCCTGATTTTGAGCAAGTCATTGCCCAGAGTATTGAGCAGGCCAAGCAGTGGCAACCAAATGAGGTAGATTCAGAAAAAGAAGCTACCTTAAACTCGGTGGACACTAAGCAGCAGCTTATGGATTCATGGTTAAAAAATGAAATGAATTACGCACCTTTGCTGGACGGACAAAAGGTAACCTTCGAGATAGCAGGTAGCCTTATTCAAAAAGATGAAATAAATGAAGTTGGCGTGCTGTTGACTCATAGCATAAAAGGTTACAAACACCTAAAGACAACCCCTGTTGCTAACTTTGTTTCTATGCGTGATACAAATGAGGTTTGGCACCCTGCAGCTTTATTGCAAGACTGGTCGATCTTACGAGGCTGGGCTATAGACATGGCAGATGATCAAGATGAAATTCAAAACTTCATCAGCCGTAGGCTAAGTTTGTTGGATGTAACAGTCCCTAACCTAAGTACACTAACCAATGCTTGGGATAATTGGAATCAGCAAAGCAATGCTAGCCCCTACGACTTATTCGATGCTCAAATAGAGGCGGCGAATCAAGTTCTAGAGGTGTTAGGATATTCCTTAGTGTCTATGGATATTGGGCGTAGTGAATATGTTATTTACCTTGTGTCACTAGCGCAGAAAAAAGCCATTATTTCACCTGTAGAAATCAGTGGTATAGAAGTACGCATAGAGGGATGATTTCACCACCTGCGACGAAAGCCTTAATTAGTTAAGGCTTTCTATACTTGACTAGATAAATGTTTCTAGTCATCTGACATTCACTAAAACTTAATATCCCCTCATTAATTATCTAACTGGCCAAGCCTTATGTTTTTTCGTTTCGCTCTTCTCTTTTTAGTATTAACCCAGATATTAGCTTGCTCGGTTTTCAATGGTAAAGCACTTAGTGAAAATCCGGTTGTAGTGGAGTTTGCCGAACCCAACCATATCCAGTTTCAAGGTAAGGGCGCTGGGGCAGGTATAGCGTTAATGTCTACTATGGGACCTGTGGGCATTGCTTTAGGGGTGGCCATAGATGAAGGCATTGCCAAAGACATTCGCCAAGCTGTTGAAAAGGAACATTCAGATATTCAAAGCCAGCTAAACAATCAAATATCACAGCAACTTGCTGGCTATGGCTATTCAGTGATTGATTTAAATAAAGAAACTTACCCTAAGCTCATCATTAAGCGTTATGGATTTAAAATTATCAATGGCAGCACCGATGCTACAGCCGCAGAATGGGCAGTGGAATTGCAGCTAGGGGCAGATGACAAGCGTACTGTGAATTACCCTAAAGACTTTGAAAAAGACAGCATCAAAACTTATGCATTGTCTGATTTGAAAATGAATGGCAAATTGGGGTTAGAGCTTCTCACGGATAGCCTAAAGCAGGTTATTGAATTACTGCAAAATTAAGAGATTTTTAAATAGCCCTAATTGACATATTAATCCCAGCTCCCAGTTCCCAGTTCCCAGTTCCCAGTTCCCAGAAACCAGAAACCAGAAACCAGATCCAAGGTCCTAGGATCTCGGATCGGGGCTGGTGGAGGGCTTTCTAGGAAGAGGGGACTCGGAACTTGGATACGATTCCTAGGCTTTACATATTCTTCTTTTCTACGTCAATATCAACCGCATTGATGGCGCACTTGATATTTGATTCTTCTAAAATGGTGAGCGTTAGATTGCTTTCTAAAGTCTTTGTCTTAGAGCAAGTATCAAGGAAATCAGTGTAGAAGCCATTTAAAAGTTTAGCTGCTTTTTGCTTAGCGATAGTGTGCTCATTATTTTCATTTTTGTATTTTTGAGGGCACTTGTTCATCTCGGATGTACATGTCTTTTCAGGGATTGAAGGTATGGCTTCAGCATGTATAAGGCAATTACTGGCAAGGATTATTAAGCCTATTAACCAATTTTTCATTCTACCTCCAGCAATAATAAGTGATTGTTAGGTGGATAGTGCCGCAGTGTGGAGGGGGCTGACAAGTTTTCATTTTTTTAATGTTGAAGCTAATGCTAAATAAGGATCTTTCCTAGAAGTTAGCTTGCTCCCCTAATACCAGAATCTAGGAGTAAGTTCTTAGATTCTGGGTTGCTTCAGTTTTAAAAAATAATCCTAATTACATTACTCAAATAATCTATTCTTCTGTATTTCAAGCTTATGGCTTATGGCAAACCATTTTTAAATATGATCATCTAATTGTTAATAAGTTTAGTTGACTAGGCATGACTAGGTTTGCGGATAAAAAAGATCTGAATGCCTTACGATAATAATATTTGTGACTTTTATGAGAGATTATAACGTTACAAATTTAAGCTAGGTTTGACGTTAGTTGTTAGTTTTAGGTGTCGAAAAGATCAATATAATTTGATCGCTATTTTACGTCTTGAATAATAAGGAAAGTCTAATGACCGGTGAAACGAACACTAATTTAGTGCCTGGATGGGTGGGGGGATTCGAAGAATCTAATTCTCAATTTGCTTATCCAGACCCAAACCTAACAGCTTTACCCATGCTGGATAACATGGCCAATATTGACAAGCTTCAACGTCAGCAGGCTGTGAAGTGGCCTGAATTTAGTTGGGAGACTCAAAAGGGGCAGCCTGATCCTAAGAGATGTTTTCAAAGGTTTTCGCATAATATTTCTAGGCTCGGTTATACCGATAAAGGCAGAGTATTTTCTATCATATGCCCCCAGCAAGGTACTTATTCTCCATCGTTTGGTGCTTTGAATGTAGAGGTGACAGTAACAGGGCAAAGGGGCTGGGTTAATGAGTCGACTAAACAGCTCGCGGCTGACATGGAGGTAGTGGGGAAAATTTGGTTTAGTCCCAGTGCGCACCAAAAAGAATACGTTAAGCTACTATGGAACTTCTTTAAAAAATCCAACCTCCCTTTTCCTTTTGATAAAGCAAATGCTATTAGAGTAACGACTCATAAACCAGGTAACCCAAAGCAACCAGTTTTCCCACTTCGTCTAGGTGAAACCACGGACTTTAAAATCCCTAATTTTGCGAAACATAAAGACGAAGCTTGGGATGTTGCTAATTTAGGGGTTGAGATTGGACCGATTACTAAGGTTGGTCACAGCCTTGTGGACGAGTTTAATGAGTTGGTAATGGATGTGTTTAATATGGGATCGGGCAACATGTTACAGGAGGGTAATATATTGACGTGGGACGTCTGGTTCACTCCGCCTCAACTTGTAAATGTTAAGGAGTGGCGAGATCATGCTGAATACTGGCGGGACTCGATTGACTCTGATCATGGAAGCCCTGGTGGAAAAAGTTCTAAGGCAAGGTATTTTGACGGCGCTGAATTTAAGCCTCTAGACAATATGCTAGATGTTGAGCGGGAGAAAATTGAGGCTTTCATTAAGAAGCACTTACTCTAATTTAATTTGATAGATAGATTATTCAAGTTAAGCGTAGATCGAGACCGATCAATGGGGAGGCAATGGTCTTCTCATTGACCGTTATTTTACTTGGATTACTAAATTGCTTGCGAATATAAAGCTATTTCAAATAGACCTTTCTTACTAAAGGTAGAAATTCTCCGAATGGGGAGCTCGGAACGGAACTGGGTCCTTTGACATTTTTATTATTCTCATTTTGTTGATAGAGCTATCCTCATAGTTTAAGCGCCTTTACAATTTTCTCTATAATTTCTGTCGTTAATTCCCATGTGAGCTTATGCTCCAACTTTTTAGCCTCAAAGACTTTCGTGGCATCAATCACCGTTGAATTTTGTTCAGCTAGAGGCGGTGACATGAGGTTGATCATATGAATATTGCTTTCTCGCAAATGCTCTTTATTTAGGGCCCCATCTCCGTCTACTTTATATCTCTCGCAATCAATACGAATGACGCGTGTGACAGCACGATCAATCACTTCAGCACATACTTCGGCCATATTAATTGTTTGACCTGAGTACTCGGGCAGGGTGGCTTCTTTTTTAAAGTAAAAGCCATTAAATTTTTTCTGGCTGACTTTCTTCAGGTTTCCATTTGATACAACGAAATACCTTATGCTAATAGTCATAGCGTGCTCCTAAAACAGGGTTTATGAAGTGATTAGGGGAGAGTTCAGTTCAGTAGTTTTCAGGCGTGCTGGGGCCTAGGATCTGGGTCCTATTGCTTGGGTTCTTGGGATCTAGATTCTTGGATCTGGGTTTGAGTTAAAGAGCTGAGTGGCTCAATTGATAATTAGGCTTGTCCTTAGGCCTAGACTCTAGTCCAAGGAATCTGGGTCCTTGGGCTACATTAGATTCATTGCATCAGCAGCTTCGTTGGGTAAATGATGTGAGTAGTGCTCATCAATCATTGGCGTGGTTTTGTGACCAACCAAACGAGCGACAGCTAACTTGTCAGTGCCAATTGATAGTTGGTAAGAAATGAAGTGGTGCCTAAATGAATACACATGAACTTTTATGTCGGCGAGCATTTGATTTTTTCTCCATGACTTTTTATAACCATCGCGACGAAGAGGTTTGTTTTTATCTTCGTCACTGGAAAACACTAGGCTGGTGGTAGGCATGCCTTGGTCAGCTCATAAAGAGAGCCTAGTGAACTTTTGGTGAAATATAACGTTACTTTACTGGCGAGTAAAATTTATTCGAATGGTTTTGGAGCAGGCGTAGCATTGGTAGAAGGGGGCAGCTGCGGTAGAATAAAGCTAGGCTGCTGCCCAGTCAGAGTCTTCAAAAAGGCAACAATTTTTGAATTTTCATCTTCGGTTAATTTTTTACCAAGCTGTAGCCTAGCCATGACATCCACGGCTTCAGTAAGGGTGGCGGCCTCTCCATCATGAAAATAGGGGTAAGTTAATTCTATGTTACGTAGAGTAGGTACCTTGAATTTAAATTCATCGCTTGCAATACCGGTTACCGCCTTTAAGCCCACTGCGGGATTTTCGGTCTTGTAGGGTGAAACTATGCCCATTTTTTGAAAGGATGTCCCTCCCACTCCAGGTCCATTGTGGCAAGCTACACAGCCTTGTTGTTTGAATAATGAATAGCCCGCTAACTCTTTTCGAGTCAGGCTATTCTTATCTCCCTGTAACCAGCGATCAAAACGTGAGTTGGGAGTCACAAGTGTTTTTTCAAATTCTGCAATGGCAGATGTTACCTGATCAATATCAATTTTGTCTTGCTTAAAGGCGTCTGAAAATTCTTGAACATATTGCGGAATAGATTCTAAAACATTCACCGCTAGGTTATGGGTGAAGGCCATCTCTCCGGGGTTCGCGATGGGGCCTGCCGCTTGTTCTTTTAAGTCATTGGCTCGACCATCCCAAAACTGCGCAAAGTTCAAGCTTGAATTAAGTACGGTGGGAGAATTAATAGGCCCTTGTTGCCAATTGTGACCGATAGAAGTTTTAATATTATCCGTACCTCCCATACTAAGGTTATGACAAGAATTACAGGAGATAAAACCCGACCTCGATAACCTCGGATCAAAAAATAATTTTTTACCCAGTTCCATTTTCGCATTATCAATATCGGTGGCTGGAATAATGATATCAATAGGCTCATTTAACGCTGCGTTAGAGATAAGACTGGAAAAGACCCCGATGGCTGCACAAAATATATATCTTTTGCGGATTGTCATGAAATGCTCCTTGCGTTGAGTTTGGCACTACCAGAAAAACTTATAGGATTTTTAGTGGCCAATCATCACAAAACTATTACGTAATTATCACAAAATCATTACGGCCTCATGCTTGTGCATGAAACTATAATGGATAACTAAGAGCATTGGCTTAAAAAAAGCATTAACAGCGAGGATACAATTAACTATTGTTCTTTACAGCAATATTAAAATAGAGGCCGTAATGTGGTATTGAGACCGGTTTCCTAAACACAGGATTTAAGTGAGGGTGTTGTGGGTAATCATTAAACTGAAGGTAGTTTAGGATGTGTGCTTTGAACTATACTTTTCCTAAAAATATTATAAAAATTAATTTAGTGAAGACTGTGTCTCTAATTACAGTAATCATGCTATTTCTACTTTTGTGATTTTACGTGGTGATAGCCCATCCGAATTTTAAATAACTTAATAAATGAATGACGTTCTCTATGTGATTATTTAGACCTAAATAAACCACCCTAATTCACTAGAAAATTTGAACTATATAACCTTTCTAAAGACTAGGCCGTTATGTCTAGTGAGCGAGACAATAAAGAGTTCAAAATTATTTATACCCTATTTGGCCTTTAATAACCTTCTATAGCATTACGCTTAATGATAATAGTAATAATCTTTATTTATTAAGAATGAATACTTCACCTTGAATTGATGGTGTTTGATACTCCTGTAGTGGTTGGCGTACTTAAAATATGGGCTTGGTAAAAATGTAAAAAATTAGGGGTTATAATATGAAGGGTAGTCATTCACAGCGCTTTATGAATTACATTAAGCGCTATTCCTTTGTTATTGCGAGCTTACTATTATCAGTAGGCAGTCACGCCTTAACGACACAGCAAAAATTTGAACTACGCCAAGAAGCGCATAATCAAGTCTCGATCAATAATCCCGGAACCTCAGCGCTGCCCATATTATCAAAATACGGGATTAAAAATGACAGTTTGATTAATAGCTTAACGGCGTCTTATGAGGATGGAAATAAAGCAGACTTTACACTTATTAATATGGTGCGTGTCTTATTTTTGAGTGATTTATATGATTCCCAGATATTCGCTTCCATAGACAGAGCCAATTTTCCATTTTGGTTAGAGTCCGGTGAAGACCAGCATATTTACTGGTCAGAAAACCATATGATAATGTGGCTGTCTTCGGACTGGTTATTAAATCAATATAAGGGTTTAGCATCAGATGAAAATTTAAGGCTTAAAATCGTTCATTTTCTTGAATTAAAACGAGATTATGGATTTTATGAATTATTATCGCCAAACTATTTTCCATATACACTTTCTGCCTTGTTAAACCTTGTAGATTTCGCCGAAGACAGTGAGCTTCAACAGCTCGCTGAAGTAGCGGTCAATCGGCTACTAACCGAAGTGTTATGGGTGACCAATGACAAAGGTGTATTTTTTTCCGCGGCGGGGCGATCTAATACCGATAAGTATTTAAATGCTTATACCGCAAATCATAGCAAGGTTATCAATATACTAACGGGTCTAGGTGTAACGCCTCTTTCTGCTAGTGCGGCCAGTGCATTTATTAGTACTTCAGATATGGACCTGACGAGTGTTATCGAAAGCTGGAAACCTGTCGAGAATATGCAAATTACTGCAGCAGGTCATGGCCTAGGTGATAATGTTAATTCCATGGTATCTAAAGAGGACAGGGTTTTATTTCAATGGAGTATGGGAGGATACTTTCATCCAACAACTTGGGACGATACTTTTTGGGGAATTAACCATTACAGTCTCGAAAATCATGAAAGTTTTGAGGACTTTGGAGGATTCGCCAGCTCAAGTATCATTAAAGCATTAGGTAAAAATATAATCCCAACCTTTACTCGTGGCTCTGATTTATCAAATCTTGATATTGATGTATATAAGCATAATGGAGTGGTGCTTAGCTCACTGGACACACATTATGGTGGTTACATGGGTTTTCAAACTTGGCCTTGGGTAGCAACCGTTGATGACATCGCAGTATGGACTCAGTCAGGAGAAGTAAAAGCTGAATTTAAAGACCGCACTAATAGCACCAACAACACCCATCTTCCAAAAGTCATGCAAAAAAATAACTTAGTAATGGCAGTCTATTGGCCAAATTCGGAGATTAGTGCCGGTAACTTATTCGGTGCAATGGACACTACCGTCGCACTACACTGGCCAACAGATGAATTTGATGAAATCGTCGAAGACGGGCGTTGGATTATTGGTCGTAAAAATACGTCATACATCGCGGTACTTCGCGATTGCGCCAGCAAGGTGAATGGACAGTATGCCTGTAGCGGAAATAATGGCCGTCAAATGTGGGGAACCTATGTGGGAAATGCTGAAACCTACCAGAGTTTTGATAATTTTGTAGATGTTATTGGTCGCTCTTCATATTACAACTCTTTAGACTTTCATTTTTCATGCTTTTGTAATCGCTATCATGTGATTCTGTCGGTAGATGGTAATAAAATCGATCATTATTGGGATTGATATTTATATGATGCCAAGCTACTTGCATTAAATAGTGGCCTTCATCTTATGTGGTAAAAAAGTTATTAGAAAAATAATTCAGTATTTTCTATATTAAAATAAAGATAAAAATAGCGATAAAATAACTGACGTTGTCACATTGGCTTAATAAAACTGCCAACTGGTTCATTTATTTTATGGTTGATGATAACCAAAAATAGGAATGACTATGAATGGCTCTCGGATTAAAATATATACCCTTATAATCTTTCTAATTTCATTGACGTCGTTTGTACATGGTGGAACCGGATTTATTGTTCTGGGGGACAGTGGGACCGGCACAGATAAACAATATAGAGTAGCGAATGGTATTCAGCAGGTTTGTGATAACCGTCCATGTTTGTTTGCTATTGGCCTAGGGGATAACATTTATGAATCTGGCCCTAAAAATGAAACCGACCAGCAATTTATAGATAAATTTGAAGATCCCTATCAAAATTTAAACTTTCCATTTTTTATGGCACTAGGCAACCACGATAACACCTTATTAATACCAGGGGATGGTGCGTACAACTACCGCGGTAATTATGAAGTGGCTTATACCGAGCACAGTGATAAATGGAAAATGCCTGCAAGGTATTATGGAATAGAGGCTGGCAACGGTTTGTTCGTTGCCTATGACTCAAACCCAATGGCATCCTACTTGCCTGATGCTAACCCATATTGGTGGCCAAGAGGTACTTATGTTCAAGAAGAAAAGGCATGGGTTAAGCAAACATTAACGGAGTCGGATGCCACTTGGAAATTTGCCTTTGCTCATCATCCTTATCTTACCAATGGGCGTAGTAGTTTAGAGCCAACCCTTGCTGGGCCTAAGCCTCATGATGACTTCGTTGAAGAAGCCATTTGTGATGAAGCGGATATTATTTTTGCGGGTCACGAGCATGCTCAAGAAATATTGCATAACGAGCAAGACGATTGCGGTAAAACTATATTTGTTACTTCAGGGGCTGCAGCTAAGGATGGCAGCAAACGCCGTTGGTTTCCGAGACACGATCGTTACTGGGATAATTTTGGTGATTTAGGATTTATGCACGGTTATCTGGATGGTGATCAACTAACCCTTCGTGCTTATCGTGTGGATGATAATGGCAATGCTGTTTTAGAACATCAAGAAGAATTTAATAAATAATTGATGTAACAAGAGCCTCCTATAATAGCCCCCTTGGACGCCTCCTAGGCATTGTAGCGCGGGCACTCCTAATAATTAGCGAGTCATTATTGGGCAAAGAAAAAGTTAGCGAGAAATCGGAGTTCATGCGTATAAATGATGTTTTAGCTAATTGTAAAGTAGTTTAATCGAGTACAGAAATTTTAACCCCCTTAGGTTTTAGTGAACAAAGGTGCGTAATACCATGATTAAAAGAATTATTTCTGGCATAACCCTAATGAGTCTAATTGGTGGGGTGGTGCTTTTTCAGATATATGAAACCCCTACAGTAGTTTCATTGTCGAATGATAGTGAATTGGAGAGGTTTTATAATAAAAAACCTTCAAAAATTGTGTTGAAAACACAAGGCAATATTACTGAGATATCTCATCAAGAAGCGACTGATGCCACGGACGCTCAGACCATGGAAGCACCAGAGACTCACAAGCGAGTGTTAAACGAGAAAATGACACTTTTAGTACCAGGTAGAAACGAGCAGCAAATGAAAGATGCGGCCGATGAAGAAAAAATGCGCTTCTTAATTGCTCATTTGAATGCTGATGTTTTGGATAACGTACTTAGTGAGTACGGAGAAAACCGTAAAAGTCTATTATTGGATATGGGGGTGCCTAAATCTTGTGATGAATCTGGTGCTTGTCGCTATCAAGTGCTGAATGGAGCAGTATTAGAAGTTGGTCAATCTTTTGGCTTGCTTAAGGGGGATGAAATAGTGGCTATCAATGATGTGGATGTATCGGTTATTACTGATTATGCCTTATTAAAAGATGTGTTATTTTCTAATTCAGAAATTGTCGATGTAACCATTATGCGAGACGGGCAAATCTTTATCTTAAGAATCGGCTAGTCCATTCATCTTTCTTGTCCCCTGATTAGATGCCTCAGTAGCCTGCTCTTGCAGGGGCTGTGGGTGAAAAGAGTTAGTACCCAATACAGACCAAGTAGTGAAATTTTCAAGGGAATGAGCAGCTAAGATAAAGTTGTCCTTTATACCTTAAATATTTGCTCCTAATCTCATCAGTCATTGCTCATCTAAATTTATGCTCCAACCTTATTAACTTCAAACACATTATTTGCATCAATTATCGTTGAATTTCGTTCGGCTCGAAGGGGTGATTTTAATAGTTTGACCAGAATACTCTTGCAGGGTGGCTTCTTTCTTAAGGTAAAAGCCATTGAGTTTCTTCTGGCTGACTTTTTTAGATTCCCATGTGATACAACGAAATAGCTTGCGCTAATTAACATACCGTGCTCCTAAAACAAAGTTTTATGAAATGAGTAGAGGGGAGAGTTCAGTAGTTTTAGACGTGCTGGGGCTTAGGACGGAATGTCCCTTTGCTTGGGTTCTTGGAACTGGGATCTAGATCCTAGAAACTTGGATCTGGGTTGGAGTTACATTTGATTAACAGCATCATCTGCTTTACTTGGCAGGTGGTGCGAATAATGTTCATCAATCATTTTAGTGGTTTTATGACCCACTAATGCAGCGACGGCTAATTTGTCCGTATCAATCGATAGCTGGTAAGAAATGTAATGATGCCTAAAAGAGTAAACGTGGATACTCATGCCAGCCAGTTTAAGAATGCTGTTCCAAGCTTTTCTATAACCATCACGCCCTAGGCGTTTACTTGTGTCGTTGTCGCTAGGAAAAACCCATCCGGTAGCAGGGGAGCCTAAATCGTCTCTCCATAAATCTAATACTTCTTGGCAAGAGTGTTTAAAAAGCCGTTTTCTCGTTCCTATGTTTTGGCGAATAATGACGGGCTCATTATAGCGTTTGGACTTGTTGGCGGTGATAGTAAATTTTCCGTTATAAAAGTCTTCCCACTTAAGGTCGAGTACGTCATTAGGCCTAAGCCCTGTGTAATAACACAGGTATATAAAAGGGATAATCCAATGGGGAAAGTTCTTTGTTAGCAAGCTGGGTAGATGCTTGCGAGCACTGTGTTGACGTGAACGCTCTCTCGCTTCAGACAGGCCTTTTCCAAAGTCAAACATAGCCGTCTCAATGGCAGTTAACTCAGAGTCTTCCATGATACGTCTGTTAAGCTTGTCTATTTCTTTTCGGCGCTTTTCATATTCATTTTTTTGAGCCTTACTCGCTCCTCTTAAAGCCCGAATTTTGAAGGGGGATTCAAATAGTAAGCCTGCATAACGGCCTTTAGGTTTATTGCTTACTTCAATAGCAAGCCGTATGACGCCTAGTAGGGTGTCATATTTACGTTTGATGGAATCGAAAACCAAGGCTTTGCCATTGACTAAGCGACTTTCAATTTCATCTTGCCATTGCTCAATGTCATGGGCTGTTAATTCTGACATCTTGCGATCAAAGAGGTGTTTAAACTCTCGGTTAATCGTATTGATATTATTTTGAGCTGACCCCCACTCCTCTTTTATTACGTGGGGGACGTAAACTTGCTTAAAGAAGTTCCCTAGGTAAGCGAGGTCATTTTCCGGTACAGATATAATGCGTGTGGTTTTAGTTTTGCCTGGTTTACGTAAGGCATCCTTTGGGTCTTCTCCATTGTTGATGAGTTCAATCATCTTAAGCGCGATTTCAGCAGCTTGGGTAATGGTGATCTTATGGGCGAGGCCAATAGTGATCGAGGTTTTCTGTGACTGGAGCCTTAGCTTGAAAGAAACACTGTTGGCATTTTTATAAGCAAAGAAGCCAACGATACGAGTGCAAAATAATTTGTCCCATTTCTGTGCTGACTTATTAAAGGTCGCGAGGGAGGCATCTGTTAATGAAGATAATCGTTTTGGCGCAGCCATAGAATGTTCTCCAAAAAAAAGCTCTATAAAAAGCTCTATAACTCAAGGGTAATATAGGAGCCAGATAAAGCCAGTAGGAGACACAATGAGTCTGTATCCCTTTATATATCTGGGCTGTAGGCGTATTGTACTAGGTGGGGTGGGGGTATCCTAATGAGTGGAAAAGTCACTGGCAGTGTTGAGGTCAGCGGTTCGATCCCGCTAGGCTCCACCAATTTTTCCTTTAAAATCAATGACTTAACGGTCTGAGATAATTCAAGGAATACGGTAAAATGTAAAGAAGCTCTGAAAAAGCTCTATAATTACTTTTAT